>Ga0194042_1000149_pt1 | contig 21195 bp, 25 predicted proteins | sample JunL4412m_MetaG_FD_148974 | JGI IMG/M metagenome (GOLD analysis project Ga0194042, IMG submission 148974) | Anoxic zone freshwater microbial communities from boreal shield lake in IISD Experimental Lakes Area, Ontario, Canada - Jun2016-L442-12m | ecosystem: Environmental > Aquatic > Freshwater >...
CCGAAGAGGCTCGTGATCGTGTTGCTGCCGCGGTTGGCCACAATCAGGTCGCGGGAAACCCCTGTGTTGAAGTACCCGGTCACCATGGCCGACGGCCCGATTCCGGTGCCGGTGGTGCCGACGGTTGTTGAGAACGTGCCCGTGGCACTGCCCGCGCGCGTGGCGACGCTACTGGCAGAGGTCCCGTTTCCTTCATCAGCGATCGCGATATCCGGGAACGCGTCAGCGGTGAACAGCGCAGCGACAATCGCCACAGGCCGCGTTCCGGCGGCAATTGGCGACTGCGCCGTGGGCGCGAACGTCGGTGCGAGCGGAACGCCGGTTGCGATGTTCGTGAGCCCGGTGATTGAAGTCATGACCACGATGGCCAAGGTGGGTCCTATCCAGCGTCGGGATCTGAATAGGACCCGCATGGCGCCTAGGTGTCGTGCCTACAGAGGTTCCGAACGGCCACTAGGAAATAGACCGGGTCTCCCGCGAGGCTGTGGGTGTCAAAGCTCACAGTCCACAGGAGACCCGGAATGCCCCACCCTAATTCCCTGATGACGCCCGCGGGGCGCCATCAGCTGATCCTCGCCATCGAGGAGGGCGCCTCCTACCGGGAGGCCTCGTCGATGTTCTGCGTGGCGATCGCCACCATCAGTACCTGGGTGAACAGGTGGAACGCGGCGCCCGACGACGAGCGGATAAACCTCTCCTGCCTGGTGGATCGCTCATCCAGGCCGCACACCTCACCCAGACGCACCAGCCGGGCCACTGAGCAACGGGTCGTGAAGGTGCGATCTCGCACCGGCTGGGGCCCGAGGCTGATCGCCGGCGAGCTCGGCATTCCTCATCAGACGGTGTGGAGGATCTTGAAGAGGCTCGGCCACTCACGAAAGCCACGTGCCCCACGAGAGGCCGCCCATCGCTACGAGTGGCCCTGCCCGGGAGATCTCCTGCACATGGATACCTCCCGCTACGCACGCTTTTCAAAGCCCGGCCACAAGATGACCGGCGATCGCAGGAAGTTAAGCGCCGATAAGAAGAATGGCCCCGGCTACGACTTCATCCACGCGATGATCGACGATCACAGCCGCTTGGCCTATGCGGAGATCCACTCAGATGAGAAGGCCACCACTGTGACTGGCTTCACCGAGCGGGCGCTGGCCTTCTATGCCTCCCACGGCATCACCACGAAACGGCTGATGACCGATAACGCGTGGGAGTACGTCAACAACCGCTCCCTCAAGGACTTGCTCGCCCAGCGCGGGATCACCCACAAACGCACTCGGCCCTACCGCCCTCAGACCAACGGCAAGATCGAGCGCTTTCACCAGACGATGGGTACCGAGTGGGCGTACGGGATGACCTACGCAAGTGCCCGGGCCAGGGCCCGGGCACTGCCATACTGGATGAGCCACTACAACGAGCGCAGACCACACTCAGCGCTCGCGGGGAAGGCTCCGATCAGCCGGGTGCGTTCGGAACCTCTGTAGGCACGACACCTAGGCCGGTGCGAGTGGCGGGTCGGCCCCGGTCGAGCCGCTCCTGATCCCGCGCCACACCAGCGGGAGGCCGATCAGAATGAGCCCGACCGAGATGATCTGGGCGGTGGTCAGCCCGGCGAACTCGGTGGGCGTGCGCCGTACGAACTCCACCAGCAGGCGCTCGATGCCCGCGAGCACCAAGTAGAGCCCGAATAGCGACCATGGCGCCGTGAGGCGTCCGCGGAAGCGCCACAGGACCCAGAAGACCACGAGCATCGCGATGCTCTCGTAGATGGGGGTGGGGTGAACGATCTCGGTGGTGGGCACGGTGCCGTCGGGGTACGACATTCCCCAGGGCAGGCTGGTCGCACTGCCGTAGTCGCCGTCTCCGGCCAGCTGACACCCGATGCGTCCGATCACATACGCCAGGGCCAGCGGCGCGGCGGCGGCATTGGCCATCACCCCCAGGGGGATGCGCTTCCAGGTGGCAATGAGGATGACGCCGATCACGCCACCGGCGACCCCGCCGTACCAGACAAGCCCGGACCCGGAGAACAGGCCTTCGCCGGGCTCTCCCCAGTGCTCGATGAGGTAGTAGATGCGTGCGCCGAGGAACCCGCCGATGGCAGCGCCCACCACGATCTCGAGCGCATTGGACGGATCGAGGCCGCGCTGGCGCAGGTCAATCGCAAGGAAGACGCCAGCCAGCACCACCGCGATGGCGGCCATGAGGCCGAATGAGTAGAACGTGAATGGCCCGATGGAGCCCAAGGTTGGAAACACGGGGCAACTCTACGCCAGCCCCGCGGGGCGGCGGGGGCTAAGGGCGGACCACTCCCACGATGTCGCCACGGCTGGAGAGCGGAACAACCTTCACAACGTCACCGGTGTGCGGGGCGTGGATCATCATGCCGTTGCCGATATACATGCCGACGTGCTCGAGGCCGTTGAGCAGGATTGCGTCACCCGGCTCCATCTGGTCGAGCGGCACGTGCGGGAATGCTCCCCAGATGGCGAAGGTGTAGTGCGGGACGCTCTTGCCGATCTGCGCGTATGCGTAGCTGAGGAGTCCTGAGCAGTCGAAACCTGAGGGCGATGCGCCGCCCCACACATACGGCACGCCCTGGTATTGCATGGCGATGCGTACGGCCTCGGCATTGCCTGCGCCCGATGGCAGGGGGCCGTGCCACGGGGTGTAGCCCGACGATGCAGCAGCGGATGCGGCGGCCTGCTGGCGTGCGGCCTCGTCGGCGATGGCCTGACGCAGGTCGGCCCGGGCGTTGTTCAGCACATTCCTGCGCTGGGCCATGATGGCCTCGACGTGTGACTTCTCGGCTGCGGCGTTGGTCACCTCAACCTTGGCGGCCTCGCGGTCCTTGGCAAGTTGCACGCCGATGCGGACGGTGCGGTCGCGGAAGGTGCGCATGTTGCCCACAACATGGGCGTCCTCGGTGCCGGCACGCTGAATGGCGTCCACCTGGCCCACTGCATCGGTGAGGCTGCCGCTCGAGACGAGCACCTCGACGAGTGACGGGTCGGGGTGACGGTAGAGCGCATCCATCCGCTCACTGAGGATGCGCTGAGAGATGTGCAGGTCGGCGATGGCCTTCCTGAGCACGCCCTCATTCTTCGTGATGTCGGACCGGATGTTGCCGAGTTTCCACACGGCGCCGTTGTACTTCTCGGCTGCAACCTCGACCTTATGGCCAAATACGTCGAGTTTCGCCTGCAGGCGCTTGATAGCCGCCTTCTTCTCTCGCACGGTGAACGGGGCGCCCGACGTGATGGCGGGCACGCCAATGCCCGCCATGAGAGCGGTACCGACGAGGATCGAGGCGAGCACGCGACGCGCGCGTGGAATGTGATTGGCCTGCTGCACGAATTCCGACCCTTTCACGAAATGGCACCCTGCAGGGAAATCCCGGTTGCACGTGACACATGCGGCAATTCGTGTTGATCCCGTCCGGGGCCATGGCCACAATCCGGAACGTGAGCCGACGCGTGCCATGTGCATTTCGCGGGATCGCCGCCGGGGCCTGCATTTGCGCTCTGGCGGCTGGATCCGCCCTTGGCGCGGGCAGTTCCGACCCGATCGCCCGTGGTATCGGCGCCATCGTGCCTGGCCGCAACATCGCCACGGCCGCCGCTGGGCCGCATCACCCCACACGATCGGCGACCGCAACCCCATCTGGTGCCGTTGCAGCAGGCGGCACTGTCTCGGTAAATGTGGGGGCAGGGCCGGGTGGATCCGGCGCGCTCGCCGAGGCCGAGGCCAACGCCACAGGCGTACGGCTGTTCGGTGGCCGGGTCGTGGTGAATGCGCTCCACGTGGGTATCCGGTCTGATGCGGGCGCTCAGGGCACCCAGGCGGGCGTGGCGGCATGGTCGGCAGACATCACGGTGGATGGCCAGGACATCAATGAGCAACCGGGCACGCCCGTGGACATCGCTGGCATCGGCACACTCACGTTGATGGAACAATTGGTGGACGGCGGTACCGTCACGGCCAACGCCCTGCGGGTGCAGATCACCGATCCTGCGTCGGGCCTCGCAGTCGGCGCGGATGTGGTGCTTGGGCATGTCGAGGCCACGACAGGCGATCCCATTCCCGACTCGCCGTCTCCCGATCCCGGGAGCGCACCCAGTGCCCCTGGGTCGGCCGCGCCCGCGGACGGCAGCGATGCACCGCCGGCGAGCAGTGGGCGAGCGCTCCCTGTCGCCCCGGCCCCCTCGACCACCCTGGTTCCCGGTGCGCCGTCGCCACTCACACCGTCATCGGGACTCGGTCTGCCGCGCCAGATCGCTCCCGGCGTAACGGCGGTGCCCACGTCGGCCGGATATGTCTTTCCCGTCGTGGGCGGCACATCCAACGACTTCTCGGACGACTACGGGAACCCCCGTGCCGACACCGGGTGGCATCAGGGCAACGATATCTTCGCGTCAGCGGGTACCCCGCTGGTGGCCGTGGCCGACGGCACGCTGTCGAAGGTGGGGGTCAACCACCTGGGTGGCAACCGCTTGTGGCTCACCGACGACCGTGGCACGGCCTACTACTACGCGCACCTGTCCGCGTACTCACCGGCGGCAGTGGAAGGTGCGCGGGTGCGGGCGGGCGACGTGATCGGGTTCATGGGCAACACGGGCGACGCCATCACCACTCCGCCACACCTCCACTTTGAGGTGCACCCGGCCAACGGAGACAGCGTTGACCCGTACCCGTATCTGATGGCGTGGCTGCGTAACGCGCCGGTTGCCCGGGCATTTACCGCTGCCACCGTGTCGGTGGGACATGTTCCTGCGGCCGGGGCCACGCTTCTGGGCGCGGTCCCCATTGCCGAGGCCGTGACCGGCCCCGGCAATGGCACCGCGGTGGCTGTCCGCTAGGAGGTGCGCGCTCCGCGCTTGGTGCGCACAACGCCCTGCAGTGCGTCGGCGCTGAATGCCCCCACGCCCTCGCCGTCCACGGCGTAGTGGTACAGGGCCACCGACAGGATCTGGCTGAGGGTGCTGGCGAGCACCGATCCGATGATGACGAGCAGCCCGCCGACAACGGCTATGGCGATGCCTGCGGCGGCTGACGTGCCTCCTGCCATTGCAATGCCCAGGAAGATGAGGATGATGCCGGGGAGCACGATCAGTACGCCGACGATGCCACCGGTGACGGCCTGACCGGTTACCTGCTGGCCCCAGCGCTGCTTGAACAGCGACGATGAACGCTTGAGGGCATTGATGGGTCCGGCTCCCTCAAAGGTGATGACGGGTACTGCAAGGAACGACACCAGTGCCCAGGCGACTCCGGCGAGTGCGCCGACGATGGCACCACCCGCACCGTCGAAGCGGGCTTCGATGGCCCGGATGACGATGGCGACCGTGGTCACCACAAGCGCCCACTTGGCGATCTGCGGGATGCGCTCACGCGATACGTGCAGACCGTCTCTCAGAGTGCACGATTCACCGCGAAGGGCCCGATCGGTTGCCGCGCAGAGGCCCACCCCGAAGAACACCCCGGTGAAGGCGGCCAGATAGGCGCTGATGGCGAACAGCACGATCGCAGCCCACAGAACCTTGGAGACCACCAGCAGAAGGATGCCGGGCAGCACGAAGATGATCGCGATGGCAAGAGCAACGGCCATTCCCGCGATGGGGAAGGCCATGAGGCTCTTGTGATCGCGCAGTGTGTGCCAACTGATTTTCGCGAGGGCGATTCCGCTGCGGAATCGTGATTGCTTGGGCATTGAGGGGTATGTCCTCTGGTCAGACGCCGAAACTGTCCCCGCACGAGCAGGTACTGGTGGCGTTGGGATTTTTGATCACGAAGCCGCGCCGCATGAGCGTGGTGGTGTAGTCAACCACGGATCCGCTTACGTAAATGGCGCTTTTGAGATCCAGTAGCACGCGGATGCCGTTGCTCTCGATCTGCCGCTCGTCGGGCGCGGGCATCGCACCGCGCGGAATCAGATCGATTGAGTACTCGAGGCCCGAGCAGCCGCCGGCGTGGATACGCAGCCGCACGCCATGGTCCATCCCCTCGCGGTCAGCCGACTCGCGCACGTATGCGGCGGCGGCGTCGGTGACCGCAAGGCCGGCCCCCGCACCTGTGGCCTGCTGCTCACGGGCAGCTCGCGCACGCTCGCGTGCGGCGGCCTTCTTCTGGTCGAGGGTGAGCGTTGGGGCAGGGGTGGCCTGATCAGCCATAGCCCATCACCTTCATCAGCAGCTTGCCGTCGTCGGTCATCTTGTCGGGCCCCCACGGCGGATCCCAGACCCAGTTGACGTCAACCGCCGTCACACCATCGAGCGGCTCAACGAACTTGCGCACGTCGGCGATGATCTGCTCGGTGAGCGGGCACCCCATAGAGGTGAGGGTCATGTCGATGTCCACCTTGCCGGTGGCATCGTCCACGTTCACGTTGTAGAGCAGGCCCAGATCGACCACGTTGATACCGATCTCGGGGTCGTCCACCTGCTTCATCGCCTCGCGGACGTCGTCCTGGTTCACCATCTCAGCCTCCGTGTGCGGTGGTCTCACGATAGCTGGCGATCGCGTCGCGAAGCGCCAGCCATGACAGCAGTGCGCACTTGACGCGCACCGGGTACTTGGCCACACCCTCCAGGGCAATGGCATCGCCCAGCAGGTCCTCGTCCGGCTCGGCGTCGCCGTGCATCACCAGACGGAAGTGCTCCACGATCTCGAGGGCCTCATTCAGGTCCTTGTCCGCTGCCACCTCGGTGAGCATCGATGCCGCGGCCTGGGAGATCGCGCAGCCATCACCATCGGTCCTGATCTCGATGATGCGGTTGTCCTCCACACGGATGTCGAGGAAGCACTCGTCGCCGCATACCGGGTTGTGCTCGTGCACCGATGCCGAGGCGTTCCCGATACGCCCCCGGCCACGGCGGTTGCGGTAGTGATCGAGGATGAGCTGCTGGTACAGGTCGTCGAGTCCGCCCATGGTCAGACCCCGAACCAGGTGCGGCACTCAATGAGGGCATCGCGCAGGGCGAGGATGTCCTCGTCAGTGGTGTAGACGTGGGCACTGGCCCGTGTGGTGCTCTGCGTGCCCAGCACGCGCATGAGGGGCTTGGCGCAGTGGTGGCCCGCCCGAACGCACACGCCCTTCGAATCGAGGAACTGCGCGATGTCGTGGGGGTGGACGGCGTCGAGTGTGAACGACACGGCAGCGCCGCGCCGGTCGGGATCTGTGGGCCCGAGAATGGTGAGGCCGGGCACCTCGCCCAATGCGTCGATCATCAGTTCTGCAGTGGCCCGCTCGTGCTCGCGCACACGGTCCATTCCGAGTGCCTCGAGGTATTCAACCGCGGCGCCGAGCCCCACAGCCTCGGCGATTGGCGGGGTTCCCGCCTCAAACTTCCACGGGATCTCCGCCCACGTGGAGCCCTCGGTGGTGACGTCGGAGATCATCTCGCCACCACCCAGGAACGGCTCCATCGCATTGAGTCGCTCGGGCGTGGCGGCCAGTGCGCCGATTCCCGTGGGGCCAAGCATCTTGTGGCCGGTGAACACCAGGAAGTCGCTGCCGATCGCCGTGGCATCAACCGGCATGTGGGGCACGCTCTGGGTGGCATCGATCATGGTGAGCGCCCCAGCCTGATGCGCCATCTCCACGATTTCGTGCACGGGGTTGATGGTTCCGAGCACGTTGGACACGTGCACCGCGGCCACCATGCGGGTGCGCGGGCCCATGAGCGCCCGCAGCGCATCGAGCTCGACCTCACCCTGAGGGGTCACGGGGGCGAACAGCACCTTGGCGCCGGTCAGGCTGGCCACGATCTGCCACGGCACCACGTTGGAGTGGTGCTCCATCTCGGTGACCACGATCTCGTCGCCCTCGCGCAACTCGCGCGCACCCCAGGCCCAGGCCACCAGGTTGATGGCCTCAGTGGCGTTCTTGGTGAGCACCAGCGCCTCGCGCGGGTGGTTGATGAGGCGCGCAGCAGCCGTGCGCCCGGCTTCAAAGCGATCGGTTGCCTCGGCGGCCATCTCGTACACGCCACGGTGCACGTTGGCGTTGGTCTCGCGGTAGTACGCGTCCATCGCGTCCAGCACCACCTGGGGCTTCTGCGAGGTGGCCGCGGAATCGAGGTAGTGCAAGGGGCGGCCGTCGGGCCGCGGGGCGACGAACATCGGGAACTCCGCGCGGATCGCGCGGGCGTCCAGCGCGGAGCTCCCCGTGGTCGTCATCAGTTCGGGGCGTTGGCCGGCTCGTGCGAGCCGAACTCCACGTAGCCCTTGTCCTCAAGGTGCTCGGCCAGCTCGGGGCCGCCGGTCTGGGCGATGCGCCCCTCAAACATCACGTGCACGACGTCCGGCGTGATGTAGCGCAGGATGCGCGTGTAGTGGGTGATGATGAGGCATCCGAGGTCGGGGCCGCGCTGGGCATTGACGCCCTCCGACACAATGCGCAGCGCATCGACGTCGAGTCCTGAGTCCGTTTCATCGAGGATCGCGAACTTGGGCTCGAGCAGCGCCATCTGCAGGATCTCGTGGCGCTTCTTCTCGCCGCCTGAGAAGCCCTCGTTCAGGTAGCGGTCCGAAAACGACGGGTCAAACTGCAGGAGTGCGCTCTTCTCCTTGAACAGTTTGGCGAACTCGCGCACGGGGATCTCCTCGCCGCGCGACGCGTTGACCGCGGTGCGCAGGAAGTTCATCACCGATACACCGGGCACCTCGACGGGGTACTGCATGGCGAGGAACAGGCCCTTCTGGGCGCGCTCGTCAGCAGCCATTGCGGCGAGGTCCTCTCCGCCAAACAGCACAGAGCCGGCTGTGATCTCGTATCGCGGGTGGCCAGCGAGGGCGTACGCGAGCGTGCTCTTGCCCGAGCCATTTGGCCCCATAAGGGCATGCACCTCGCCCTGCGGCACCTCGAGGTCAACGCCCTTGAGAATGGGCGTGTTATCGACGGCAACCTCGAGGCCGGTGATCTTCAGGATGGGGTCAGGCACGAAACGGGATCTCCTTGGAATGAGTCATCGGGCATCGAATGGGTGTGTGGTGTCGGGTGTGGGGTCGATCCACACCCGTCCATCGCGGACCTCAACCGGGAACACCGGCACCGAGGCCGTGGCGGGCGGCGTGATTGCCGCTCCGTCGGAAAGGCGGAAGTAGGCACCGTGGCGCGGGCACTCGACGCGACCCATCTCGGGGTCGAGCCAGCCCGCGCTGAGCGATGCCATGCCGTGCGTGCATGTGTCGTGCACGGCGTGAAGAGTGCCCTCGACGTTGGCCAGGCAGATGGGCTGGCCACCGACCTCGACCCGGGTCATGGTGCCGGGTGGGATGTCGTCGAGCGACATGACGTCGACCACGCTCATCGCACCTTGGCGCGTGCGGCAGCAGCGAGTTCGTCGCGCAGCTCACCGAAGGAGATCTGGTCGAGGACCTCCTGGAAGAACCCGTACACGATGAGGTGCTTCGCCTCGAGCTCCGGCACACCGCGGCTCATGAGGTAGAAGACCTGCTCGTCGTCCACCCGGCCCACTGCACCGGCGTGCGAGCACTTGACCTCGGCCGTCTCGATCTCGAGGAACGGGATGGTGTCGGCCCGCGCCCCCTCGGTGAGGATGAGGTTGCGATTGGTCTGGTAGGCGTCGGTGCCCGGGGCGCCCGGGGGCACCACGAGGTTTCCGAAGAACACCGTGTGGGCGGTGTCCTGGATCGCTCCCTTGTAGAGCAGGTTTGAGTACGCCTGCGGCGCCTCGTGGCGCGACACGACACGGTGCTCAAAGTGCTGGTTGCCCGTGGCGAAGTACATGCCGAGCGCACGGGCGTCGGAGCCACTGCCATGGCAGTACATGGTGGGCTCCACGCGCACCACGTCGCCGCCAAGCGTGACGTTGACCGAGCGTGCCCGGGCGTCCTTACCGGCTGAGGCGCGGATGGTGGCGTGGTGGCGCATGCCGGAACCCCACCCGATGTACGAGACGTGCTCCAGCTCACCGCCCTCGGCCACGAACATCTCCACCACTGACGACGCCTGCACCGGGCCGTCGAGATCGGGCGAGACGTAGCGGTCAACCACGGTTGCCTTGGCGCCTTCCTCCACGATGATGAGCGTGCGGCCAAACACGCGGCCGGTGGCTCCCGTTGCGGTGAGCACCGTCTCGACCGGAAGTGTGAGATGTACGCCGCGCGGCACGTACACGAATGTGCCCGCGTCCCAGTGTGCGGCGTTGAGCGCACCGGGGCGATCGTCGAACCCTGCCAGCGAGTACAGGCGGGGACGCACGAGGTGCTCGTGGTCGATGAGCGCCTGACCCAGTTCCGACACGATGACGCCGTCGGGCAGGTCGATGATCTCAGCAGGAGCCGGTACGCCGTCGGTAAAGGCCAGCCGTGCCGATCGCCCCTCGGTGGCAGGCAACGCGACGGTGCCCGTGGCCCCGGCACCCGATGGCTCGGGGCCGGTCATGGCGAGGTCTGCCGGGGGAGTGAAACGCCACTCCTCCTCCATGCCGGTGAGCACGGGCAGGGCATCAAGATTGGCGGTTGCCGTGGTGCGGGCCTCTGCGGCCCAGGCCGGGGCATCAGCCAATGGAACCCTCCATCTGCAACTCGATCAGGCGGTTGAGCTCAACCGCGTATTCCATGGGCAGTTCCTTGGCGATGGGCTCGATGAACCCGCGCACGATCATGGCCATGGCCGCCTCCTCGCTGAGCCCGCGGCTCATGAGGTAGAAGATCTGGTCGTCGGCCACCTTGCTGACGGTGGCCTCGTGGCCAATCGAGGCGTCCTCTTCCTGAATGTCCATGTACGGGTAGGTGTCGGAGCGGCTGTCCTCGTCGAGGAGCAGCGCGTCGCACACCACCGAGGCCTTCGCCCGGCGAGCACCCGGCTCCACCTTCACGAGGCCGCGGTACGACGTGCGCCCACCGCCCTGCGAGATGGACTTGCTGATGATCGTTGACGACGTATCGGGCGCCACGTGCACCATCTTGGCGCCGGCATCCTGATGCATTCCCGGGCCGGCCATGGCGACTGAGAGCACCTCGCCGCGCGCGCGCGGACCGACCATCCACACCGCTGGGTACTTCATGGTGAGCTTGGAGCCCAGGTTGCCGTCGATCCACTCCATGACGGCGTCCTCGTGGGCAACTGCGCGCTTGGTGACGAGGTTGTAGACGTTGTTCGACCAGTTCTGGATGGTCGAGTACCTGCACCGTGCACCCTTCTTCACGATGATCTCGACCACCGCGGAGTGCAGCGAGTCGGCCGAGTACGTGGGGGCCGTGCAGCCCTCGACGTAATGCACGTATGAGCCGGGCTCGCAGATGATGAGCGTGCGCTCGAACTGGCCCATGCTCTCGGCGTTGATGCGGAAGTAGGCCTGCAGCGGGATGTCCACGTGCACCCCTGGCGGGATCCAGATGAACGAGCCACCGGACCACACGGCCGAGTTGAGTGCCGCGAACGTGTTGTCACCGGGGGGAATGACCGTGGCCCAGTACTCACGGAAAAGCTCCTCGTGCTCACGGAGCGCGGTGTCGGTGTCGCAGAAGATGACGCCCTTCTCCTCGAGGTCTTCGCGGATCGAGTGGTACACGACCTCAGACTCGTACTGCGCGGAGACGCCCGCCAGGAACTTCTGCTCTGCCTCGGGGATGCCCAGGCGGTCGAACGTGTTGCGGATGTCGTCCGGAACGTCGTCCCACGAGCGGCCCTGATGATCGGCGGCCCTGATGTAATAGAAGATGTCCTGGAAGTCGAGGCTGGCCAGATCGCCACCCCAGTCGGGGATCTCGCGGCTCTCAAAGATCTCCAGCGACCGAAGCCGGAACTTGGTCATCCACTCGGGCTCGCCCTTGATGGCGGAGATCTCACGCACGACGTCCGCGTTCAGGCCCTTCTTGGGCTCAAAAACGTAATTCGCCGGATCGTGCCAGCCGAACTTGTATGTCGTGTCGATATCGATCTCAGGCTTGGCCGTCGACATAAGGGCGCTCCTCTTCGGGGTCGGGCGCGGTTTCTCTATAGGTTACGCACATAGCCCCAAGAATCAACCGCCTGCGGGCAAGGGGTTTGTTTCGGACCCAGACCCCGGCTCCCGGGGCTATCCTTGACCGCGTGAGGACCGTGAGCACACCCCGATGACCACCGATCCCGCCACCCTTCCAGACGACGAGGTGGAGATCCAGCGGCTTGTGGCCGCCCTTGGCGACGGCACGCGTCGGCGTGTGTTCTTCACTGTGCGCGAGGCATGCGGTCTGGTTGGCAAGGACGAAGTGGCCGAGGGCGTGGGCATTACGCGCCGGCTGGCCGGGTTCCACCTCGACAAGTTGGTGGAGCAGGGGTTTCTGCGTGCCGAGTTTCAGCGCCGCAGCGGCCGCACCGGTCCGGGGGCCGGTCGTCCGGCCAAGTTCTATGCCCTGGCAGCGCCAGAAGAGGACAAACGCCTGCTCGAGAAGCACTACGACCTGCTTGCCGAGCTGCTGCTGCGGGCGATGAATGATCGCTCCGGGGAAGATCCTCAAGAGGTGCTGGAGCGCGTGGGCTACGAGTTTGGTCGGGAACTCGGCGTTGCGGAGCGCGCGGCCGGCCGCAGCCCGTCATATTCATCAACGACCGAGGCCGTGATGGGCGTGGTGGGGGTGCTCACCCGCTACGGGTTTGGGGCCACCGCTGGCGCCGATGGCGAGTTCACCGCCCGGGCGTGTCCGTTTGAGGAGATGGCCAAGGTGGACCCGAAGAGGGTGTGCGGACTCGACCGGGCGATCTGGCGCGGAGTGCTGTCGGCATTCAATCCAGATGCCACGCTGGCGGGCGCAACTGCCCGGGCCGAGGGCGATGAGGCCTGCGCGGCCCGGATCGTGCCGGCCGACTCCTAGAACCGCTGGGGTCTAGAGGTCCTTCAGGCGCGAGGTGCCGAAGAGCCAGAACATCCAGCTGAAGAGCCCCGTCATGATCATCGCGCCGATGATGTCGACGTAGTGGCCGGCCTGAGCCGAGGCGAAGATCTCAGCCACCATCACGAGGGCCAGCAGGCCGAACATGATCCAGCCGGTCCACATGACCCAGCCGAGCGGCAGGTACTTGCGGCTGCCCACGGTATGGGCGAGCGGGGCGTAATTCGCCCGGCGTCCGCCGGAGCGCTTCGGCTTTGTGTTGGTCTTCTTACCGGGTGCCATCGGCGGGGAGGATACCGTGATCGTCGGCGGATGCCTTGGGGTGCCATGTGCCGCCCCGAAGTCGGATGATGCTCACACCCATCGCGACGAAGTAAATGGCGCTGAATGACACCTGCGCGATGGACCCGTGGACGATGCCGAACAGCCCCCACGGGATGCACCCGATCATCGCGATAAAGCGCAGCTGCACCTGGCCACGGGACGCGCGCGAGGCGATGGCGAATAGCAGGCCGGCTCCGGCGAGCAGGTCGGCCGGGCCAGTCCAGAAGATGACGATGAGGATGACTGCGATGGGTACGGCCGCAGCGAGAGCGAAGCGGCCACGGCGCGAATATGGGCTGATGCCCGCGAGGTCCACTCCCGTGTAGAGCGCATTCATGGTGATGCCCGCGGCTGCCCCGAGAAGTGCCCAGTGCAGGATGAGCACTGCGCCACCAGATGCGTCGATGGCCAGAAGCCAGAGTCGCCGGCGTGCGAGCGTGGAGCCCAGAAGCAGTCCGTACCCCAGAAAGCCGGTGGCTTGCGTGATGAGGTCTGACCAGGTCACGGTGGCATCCTTGCGCGCCAGCCCACGGAGGTGCCCGCCGGTGGTTGACTGCGGGTATGGAACTTGGTCTCGACGGGCGTGTTGCGCTTGTGACCGGCGGCAGCCGGGGAATTGGTCGCGCATCGGCTGAGGCCTTGGCACGCGAGGGTGCGGCGGTGGCGATTGCGGCGCGCGGTGCTGAGGGCGTGGATGGTGCCGTGGCCGCGATCCGCGCAATGGGTGGACGGGCAGAGGGGATCGTCATGGACATGTCCGATCCCGCTGGCCCCGCCGCCGCGGTTGCGGCCTGCGAGTCGGTGCTCGGCCCGGTTGACGTGTTGGTGGCGAATGCCGGGGGCCCGCCACCGGGACCATTTCTGGCCACCGACGACGCCGGTTGGGACGTGGCCGTACAGCAGAACCTGCTGGGGACCATTCGACTGATACGGGCGGCGCTGCCGGGTATGCGTGATCGGGGCTGGGGGCGCATCATCACCGTGACGAGCACCTCGGTACGCGAGGTGATCGACGGTCTGGCGCTATCCAACGCCACGCGGGCGGGGGTGGCGGGGGCTGTGCGCACGCTGGCGCGTGAGGTAGCCGCCGACGGTGTGACCGTGAACAACGTAATGCCCGGTCCCATCCTTACCGATCGCATGCGCGAGTTGCTCGCGGCCGAGCCCGATCTGGACGCCGCCATTGCGGCCCGGGGTGCACGAAACCCCACTGGGCGCGTGGGCGACCCCGCTGAGGTGGGCGATCTGGTGGCATTTCTGGCATCGGACCGCGCCGCGTTTATCACGGGCGGATCAGTGATGATCGATGGAGGGGAGAGCCGTGTCGTCGGTTGATCATGAACACCCACCCTTTCGGTTCAGCACGCGAATGCGCGTTGACTTCGCCGATACGGATGCATTTGGGCATGTGTACTTCGGGCGCTACAGCCGGTATGTGGAGCGCGCCGTCATTGAATACCGGCGCGAGGTGGGAATCGGCCTGCTGGGGGAGCCCGGGCACCTGTTCGTGGTGAGGTCCCTCACGATCGACTACCACGCGGCCGTGCGGTTTGACGACACCATCGAGGTATTCGTGCGGACCACCAGCGTGGGCACGACAAGTCATACCCACGACCTGCGCATTGAGCGCCTGGACGATGAGGGTGCCCTGCACGTGGCCGATGCCCGTGCCGTGCTGGTGGGCGTGGCGTCCCAGGAGGACGGCCCGCCAACACCGATGCCCGACGCCATGCGCGCCGCCATTGAGGCATTCGAATCCTGAGCGCGCGCCTGCTTGGTCAGGATGCCGCTGTGCTGGCGGCTGCCGGGGCTGACATCGGCGTGCTCCGGGAGATTGAGGCGTGGGCGCGTCGGGCCGTGGTGGTGCCCGACGGTGCACAGATCGTGGACGCACACGTGCATCTGGGGATCGATCGCGATGGGCATGCACTTGCCGCCGCTGATCTCGTGGCCGACATGGACGCCAATGGCATTGCTGCGTCGGTGGCCTTTCCCGCCGACGAACCCGGGACGGATGGTGACTTCCGCGAGGCGAATCGTCGGGTTGCCGACGCCGCCGCCGCATACCCCGGCCGCATCATCCCGTTCTGCAGAATCGATCCCACGCGCCCCACTGGCCAGGTGCTGGCTGATGCCGATGCCCTGGGTGCCCGGGGGATCAAACTGCACCCAGTGGCCCAGCGGTTCCGCCCCGAGGGGGATGAGTGCGTGAGCGTGGTGCGCGAGGCCACCGACCGCGGGTGGCCCGTGCTCTTTCATGCGGGATTCGGGGCCCGTCCGCTGGGTGATGCGTTTGCGCGGCTCATTGACCAGGTGCCCGACGCCCGGTTGATCCTCGCCCACGGGGGGAGGGGGGATCATCGTGCTCTTGCCGCCGCGACCGCCGGTCATCCGGGCGTGCTGTTTGACAGCTCAATCGCCGCGCTGCCCGACCTTGTGACCTTGGCCCCCGAGCGCATCGTGTTCGGGTCCGATCGCCCGTATGGGGACCACGCACAGGCGCTTCATCTGGTGGGTGTGGCCGCGCGTGTGGCCGGATGGGACGACACGGCGCTACGCGGGGTGCTCGGCGAGACGCTGCTCCAGTGGATCGGGCCGGTGGGGTCATGAATCGTGCAGATGCCATCCGTGTGGTGGCGCTCGCCGCCCAGGCCGAGATGGCACTGGTGCGACGTGATGAGGTAAGCGGTGCGCTGCTGGCGCAGGCAGCGCGGGCTGCCGAGGGGACGTCGGCGGCTGCGGCACTGGCCGAGGCCGGGCGCCTGATGCGGGCGGCACCGGAGCGGGAGGCAGTTCGCCAGGCAGCGCTCTCGCTGTGCCGCATGGGCCTGCGCGAGGCCGAGGCGGTAACCCTGGCGAGTAGCGAAAGGGCAGAGTCAAGTAGGAACCCCTGATTGAAGTGATGCACGAAACCATCACCCCAGTTGACAGGCACCTTGTCCACAGGGGGTCAAGCGGCGTCCGCAAGGGGGTTGTCATCATCAGGACGCCCGGAACGCGCGCAATCTGTGACGCAGTCACGCAACTACCCCCCCCGGCTGACAGGCACCTTGTCCACAGGGGGTCAAGCGGCGTCGGCATGCGGGATTCCACCACCCGAATGTCTTGGACGTGCGTGAGACGCGACGCATTGGGCGCGAGGCAGCGCTTGCCTCGTACGACAGTGGATCTATTGAAAGACGATCACCGCACGGAGATAGAGCTGGGCGACCTCAGCATCCCGTCCGAGCAACGACCACAGGCGGGCAACATCGAGGAACAGGGGAGCCGGATGGTCACCGACTGCCGCGCGGTGGCTGCTCCACGGCCAATCTGCGGGGTTCGCTACCCGGCCAGCCGTCACCGGGTTCAGAGCGACGTAGCGGAGCACGGCGGTCAGTTGGCGATCGTCAACCACCTCCACCGAATCAAAACGGGAGCCGAAGAGGTGCCCCGAGGTTTCGTGGCGCCGGTTGAACCGCCGTGCGTACGAACCGAGCGCGTCCCGGCATCCGCTGGAAAGGTCTCCCAGGGTGGCCTCGACGACGAGGTGGATGTGATTATCCATGAGGCAGTAGGCCAGGAGTCCCCAATCCCAGCGCTCGACTGCCCGGGCGATCCACTCGAGGAAGATCACGCGGTCAAGATCATCGAGGAAGATTTCCTGCCGGTTGTTGCCTCGCGTCGTCACATGATGGATCGAGCGCGCCTTCGTGCTCCGTCGGTCTCGGGCCATGGGGATCCGCTCAGTCGCCTGTTCGGGGTATCCAACCGCTCTGCGACGCGATTGGCGATGCGATGCGCGCCGTCAGGTACAGAACGTGGTCATTCGTGACATTCCGGTGGGTGGCGCCCATTCCAATGGGCCTTCTTGCCTGTGGACAGGGTGCCTGTCAGCGGGGGTTGGGTGGGGGGCGGCCTCGGAACGACGAAGGGCGCCCTTGGGCGCCCTTCGTGTTCTTCTCGTGGTGGGGTTGGCTAGCCGCGGGCGGCCAGGAACTCCTGCACCATCTTCTCGCCGGCCTCGTGGCCCTGGTCGAAGTAGACGCGGTTGATCTCCTTGAACGCCCCCCACTGAGCGGGGATGTCGTCCTCGGCCATGGTGGCGTCGACCGGGCAGGCCTCGACGCAGGCATCGCAGTCAATGCATTCGGACGGATCGATGTACAGCATCGTCGCGGTGTCCGCGTTGTCCTCGCCGGGGGCGGGGTGGATGCAGTCGACCGGGCACACGTCCGCGCAGGAAGTGTCTTTGGTGCCGATGCAGGGCTCGGTGATGACGTATGCCAACAGGGGCTCCTTGGGCGCTCGATTTCAATGGACGCGATGGCGTCCGGGAACGTGGGGAAGTCTACCCCGTTGCGCGGGCGAGGCCCACGGCTTCTGCAACCTTCGTCGCGATGACGCGAAGCTCCTTCGCAGCGGCGGTGTCTGGGCGAGCGGCGACCACCGGCAGGCCCTCGTCGCCGGCCCGCGCGACATCCGATTCAAGCGGCACCTGACCCAGCAGTGGCACCCCGATGTCGGCCGCAAGTGCCGCGCCTCCACCACCGGCAAACACCTCGTACCGCGCCCCGGTGTCGGGGGCGATGAACCACGACATGTTCTCGATTACTCCGACCACGGGAAGTTCGACCCGGTCGGCCATCGCCGCCGCGCGTCGCGCCACCCGCTGCGCGGTGAGCTGCGGGGTGGTCACCACCACCACATACGCGGCGGGCAGTAGCCCGGCGAGTGACAGCGACACGTCGCCGGTCCCTGGTGGCAGGTCCACCAGCAGCACATCAGGGTCGTCCCAGAAGACCTCGGTGACAAACGAGGTGAGCGCCTTGTGCAGCATTGGCCCGCGCCATATCACCGGGTTGTCGTCGGCGGTCATGAAGCCGATTGACATAAGGCGGACTCCATGGCTCTCCACCGGGATGATCAGGTCGTCCATCATCACCGGCTGCCGGTCGGCGCCCATCATGCGCGGCACCGAATAGCCGTACACATCGGCATCGAGAAGGCCCACCGAGTACCCGGCCTCGGCCATCGCCACGGCCAGATTGCACGTCACGCTCGACTTGCCCACGCCACCCTTGCCCGATGCCACGAGAATCACCTTGGTGCGTGAGTCGGCACCGAAGGGGCTGTCTTTCCGTGGCCCTCCGATGATGTTGTCGCGCACTCCTGCGCGCTCCTCATCGGTCATGGTGTCGAGCCCCACCTGCACACCCTCCACCCCGGGGAGCACCGCAACGGCCTCGCTCACCCGGCGCTGGATCTCGGCCTTCAGGGGGCATCCGGCGACCGTGAGCTTGATGGTGACCGCCACCCGCGAGCCATCAACCTCGACCGTTCCCACCATGCCGAGGGCCACGATGCTGCGGTGCAGTTCCGGGTCGAGCACGCGGTCGAGCGCCGCGATTACCTCATCCCGTGTGATCACATGAACATCCGCGCGTACGGCTCAGCCTGCGCGAGGGTCACGCCCCACCGGTCGTGGCCTGAATAGATCACCGTGTCGCCGGGCACCTCGTCAAACACGCGAGCCAGCGAGCGCACCATGTCGTCGTGGCTCGAACGCGGGAAGTCCGTGCGCCCGATCCCCATCGCGAAGATGAGGTCACCCACCAGCGCCTGGCCGGCGTCGGCGTTGTACGCCACCTGGCACCCGGGGGAGTGGCCCGGGGCGGCGATCATGTGAAACATCAGATCCCCGCAGGTGATGGTGTCGCCATCCTCGAGAATGGCGGCCGGAGTGACGCCGGGCGTGGGCGGCGGGTTGCCGAACAGCGCCGGGTTGAACGGCGCCGGCGCGGCCAGCCACTCCTCATCGCCACGGCCCACCCACACCGGAATGCCCTGGGCATCCCAGATGTGGTTCTCCACCACGTGGTCCCAGTGCCCGTGGGTGTTGAGCACCGCGACGGGAGTGACTCGCATTTCGTCAATTGCTGCAGCCACCCACCCGCTGCTGCCAGCAGCTGGATCCACAATCAGGGCGCTTCCGCCCTCCCGGTCCGCCACCACATAGGTGTTGGTGGCCACCGGCCCGAATGTCCCGCCTCGAACGATCACGTCGGACAACGTAGCGCCTGATGGCACCGGTCGACGCCTCAACCCCATCGGGCATCCCGGGAAATGCCATCACGCCGTTCGACCAAATTGCGGTGGGAGCCCGGTCGGGCCCGGGGCCTCATCGTGCGCTCGCCGGAGTGATCTGGGTCCGTCTACAGTCGATCCCATGAAGATCTCGGTGGGATCAGACCTGCGGCAGCCCGTAACCGATGCAGTCATCCAATGGCTCGCAGGACGGGATCACGACATCACGTTGGTAGGTGCGCTTACTGACGGTGACGATCGCGAGTGGGTGGCGGTAAGTGATGCCACCGTGCGCCCTGTGGCAGATGGCGTCGCCGACACCGCGGTGCTCTTTTGCTGGAGCGGTACGGGCGCCGCCATTGCCGCCAACAAGGTTCCAGGCGTGCGTGCAGCACTGTGCGGCGATGCCGAGACCGCCCGTCTGGCGCGCAAGTTCAACCACGCGAACGTGCTGGTGATGAGCCTGCGCGCCATGTCGCCCGCTGTTGCACTCGAGACGCTCGAGGCCTATCTGGATGAGCCATGGGGCGCCGATGCGTTCGACATCAGAAACGTCGAAGAGGTCAGCCGGCTCGACGCCCGCTGACCTCTCCGGGCCCGGTCACGGGGCGTTTACCGGGGGCGCCGCAAATGGGCATGCCTGATCCATCGTCGTCCCGTCCACGCCCCCCAGACCTCCCTGTACCAGCAGATTTACCCCGGCTGCGTCCACGCACGGCGAGTTGCCGATGCCAAAGCTGCCGTGAATGCCTCCCACCAGCGTCACCATCGTCATGCTGGGGTACGTGCGCGCCATGTTCACCGCCCACTGGTACGGGGTCTCGCCATCGTGGGTGGTGTTGAGGATGAGCCCAGTCACTGGCGGGCCATATGCGGTGGGCACAGGTACCGGGTGCGGGGTGGCAGCGCCGTAGCCGTTGCACGTGGTGAGGTAATCCATCCCCAGGGTCCCCCCGTAGAGGGGCCCCTGCAGCACATCCCACTTGAGCAGCCTCTGCTGGGTGGGCAGGCTGATGCGATCGGCGAAGTCCTGGCACACCACGGCCGACCAAAGACTTCCCACGGTCCCCGTTGAGGGGCTGTTCAGGTTGCCATTCGACAACAGCGCCGCACGCGCGGACTGCCGCTCGGCGCCGGTGCCGAACGCCGCCTGCCACGCGGTCGTGATCGCCAACCGGGCATTGGCCCAGTCGCTACCGCGCTGATAGAAAAAGTCCACGCTGTCGTTCAGTACGTCCAGCAGATCCCATCGCGTGTACAGCACAGGCTGCTGCCCAGGTGCACGTACCGGCTTCAAGGTCATGGGTCGCTGGTTCAGCCGCTGGATTACCCGTGAGTACTGCTGGGCCACGTCAGGGTTGGCCTGCAGGAAGAACCCGATGGAATCGTCCGGCGCGATCGATCCGCTGTTGATGCCGGCCAGCGTGGTCTGGGGGTTCATGTTGCCGTCAAAGATCATGGCCCGCACCTTTGACGGGAATATCTGCGCGTAGGTCGATCCGAGCAGGGTCCCGTACGAGATCCCCCAGTAGGTGAGCGCGGGATCGCCCACGAACTTGCGCAGCGCCTCCAGGTCGTAGGCGTTCTCCACCGTGCCCAGGTGGTTCACAAGATTCGCGTTCGCGGTAAAGCACCGCGCGTTTGCCGCCCGCACCTGTGCCACACGCTGGGTGAGCAGGGCCGGCCAGTTCATCGGTCCGGTTGCGGGGCGTGATGCCTTGGGAATGTTGCACCCAGGCCCCGTGAGGGCGGGGGTGGCGAAGTTGATGCCGCGAGGGTCCCAGGTGACGAAGTCGTACCGCTCCTGCACCGCCTGGGGCAGCGTGAACCACATGATCGACAGATCAATGCCCGACTGCCCGGGCCCGCCCGGGTTCATAAACAGGGTCCCGATCTTGTCGTCATTCCCGCCGGTGGCCTGCCGACGCACCAGTGGCAGCGTCACCGTGCCGAGCCTGGGGTTACCGCGTG
>Ga0194042_1000151_pt1 | contig 21092 bp, 21 predicted proteins | sample JunL4412m_MetaG_FD_148974 | JGI IMG/M metagenome (GOLD analysis project Ga0194042, IMG submission 148974) | Anoxic zone freshwater microbial communities from boreal shield lake in IISD Experimental Lakes Area, Ontario, Canada - Jun2016-L442-12m | ecosystem: Environmental > Aquatic > Freshwater >...
CCGCGGGGACGTGTCGACGGATTTGCCTCTTCTGGTCTCTCATCACGGGGAAGCGGTGTCACGGATCAACTTGGGCAAGTATTTCAACCGGTGCATGGCGCTGGCGTTCACCCGTCTGGTGTGGCCGAAAGGCAACGCGCTCACGGCGATGGTCGATCCGGTCGAAGTCGCCCACCTTATCTTTTCCGGTCGGCAGCGTGGCTTCGATGGTGCTCCGCCGCGCGATCCGAAGAAACTGGCCAAGCGTGCCGAGAAGGTCCGGGCCGTCAACGAGCTCGCGAAGCTGGTAAGCCCCGAAGTTGCTCGGCTGATGGAGGGGCGCGACATGTACGCGCTGCGGAAGACGCACATTTCCTGGGCGAGGCGGCTAGTCAACTTCGACTCAGTGCGTGTCCAGGTAGGGCGAGCGCCCCGCGACACGGACGAACGGCATTACGTCGACATGGTGGATGCCAAACTTTCGTCTCAAGCCGTGTGGGACGTGTTGACGGGCGCGCGGCTGCTGACGGGAGAATTTGTGGAGAAGCAACGCAGCGCGAATGTGATTCCACTGGCGGCCGGCGCGGAGAACATGGCCATTCCCGTAGGGGCGGATGCAGGGGTGGTATACAATGTGGCTTCAATTCAAAAACAAAACGAAAAAGGCGCTGTTGCGCAGCGCCAAGAATCGTTACAAGTTGTTGATGGTAAGGGAGATGGAACGAGAGCGGGTGAAGGGGTTCGAACCCTCGACTTCGACCTTGGCAAGGTCGCGCTCTACCACTGAGCTACACCCGCGTTGCTATTACGTCACGAATTCTACACATCTTTCTTTACCTGTCAAGCAAAATCGGTCGATAAACAGTAGCAAAGTGGGCTCTTTTATGCTAAATTTCGTGTTCCCCGCTCACTTTCCGGGCATCCTGGCGCTTTTGTGTTCGATTCTTTGGGTTTTTTATGGCTATGCCGACCGATGATGCGGACAATGACAATCTCGACGCCATCGTCGCTCCTTCGTTTGGCGACGACCTGTCGGACGATTCGTCCGCCGGTGCGCTCCCAACGGCTGAGACCATTTATGACCCGATTCCTCCTCTTCGTGTCGTGCGCGCTCGCCTTATAAAGGTGGGCGAGGACGGGATTGCTGAGGCGGATGCTGATTCTGAAAAAAATTCAGTCCTGCTCGAAGATCCTGATGGATTCGCGTCTCAGACCGCTGTGCTCAGTACGTGGGCCTATATGCTCGCGCTGCTCTTTAATGGTCGGCGTAACGCGATCCAAGCCTCTGACGCGTTTCGAGAAAAGTACAACCACGCGATCCAGCCTGAACAAGCGCTCGTTCTGCAAAACGAACTCGAACTCGCCATGTTTCTTAATAGTGCGTCCTTCGAAACGAAGGTGACGCAGCGGATGAAACGGTATCTCGACATGAGTTCGTGGACGGCGGCGCATGCCGGTTCTGCGTATCCGTCGGTGCCTGATGAGTTTAAGACAACTGTCGAAGGATTTTTTACTGCCGAAGATGGTCCTGGAATGTTGAGCGCCACGGTGACACCGCCGACGGATACCGTCCGGGCTGTGATCGTTCCGCATATCGATTTGCGTGTCGGTGGTGCAACGTATGCTCATGCCTACAAAGAGTTAATCGAATCGAGTCAGGCTGAAGTCATTTTCGTACTGGGCGTCACGCATCAAGCTACGGGCGATCAGTTGTTCAGTGTTTCTCAGAAAGATTTTGAAACGCCTTTGGGTATTTTGCGGAACGCGCGCGAGATTTCGAAGCGACTGCATATCGCGTCGAAAAGCGATGACATGGCTGCCGAAATGGCTCATCGCGGCGAGCATTCGATCGAATTCCAAGCGGCGTTGATTCAAGCACTTCTAGCCGAACGTGGCAACCGGCGCGTTGAAATCGTGCCGATTTTGTGCGGATCGTCGGATACGTTCTTGGCTCGGGACCAAAATCCATTCGTGGACGACGAATTTACGCGATTTGTGGCGGCTTTACGGAGCGAGTTGGAGAACTCGAAACGCACGTGGTGCATCTTATGCAGTGTGGATTTAAGCCATGTCGGACCGGAATTTGGGCACAGCAGCATGATCGACGAACGGTTGCTGAAACCCATTGAGCGCATGGATTTGAAGATGCTGAAGCTGATCGAAAAGCTTGACGCTGAAGGCTTCTATTCCGAAATCGCTCGGACTCAAAACTCGCGGCATGTTGATGCTGTGACGGCGGTTCTGACGATGTTGAGCGCCTGCCGGTGGATGTTGAAGCCAGGAAGATTGCTTCATTATGATCAAATGATGAAGGCTAACTCGCATAGCGCCGTCTCTTATGCAGCGATGGCGTTTGACCAGGCTGGCGAGACCATCGCGTAGCTGTAATTTTTCACGTCAAGCAGGACTACAATCGCCTTTGAAATATCGGCGAATCCTAGTATTATGTTCTTTTGAAGGTGACGTTCAGCCAGTAATAAGGGTAAATGAGCATTCAACATGCGGTTTGAGTGTTCATGTTTAAAACGGAGGAGCTGTTTCGAAGTTCGGATAAACGTAACGTGCAGTTTAAAAATTGGATTGGACGCTGGGTGCTGAGCACGTGGTGTCGGGGAAAGTGGCGCTGGGCCACCTCCCGACGCCCTGTGCTTGGCACTCCGCGCTTTTAAGGAGAAGGCGGCATGCGAGAAATAATTCGGGAACGCCTCAAAGCGATCGGGGACCGGGTCTCCGAAGCGAACCTGATGGAATTGACGGAGATGGTCTGGAGCACCGATAAGCAAGCCTCAATTTCGTCATATCATGCGACCTATCGCCACGTGTCGGCGAAGCTTCGCGAATGGAACATCCGCGCTCGTCCGTTCGAAGCGCCCGCTGACGGAAAGAGCGTCTTCGGCGATTGGAAGATGTCCACGGGCTGGGAGTGTACGTCTGCCCTGTTGGAAGTCATCGACCCGTTCGAACTGCGCCACAAGATTCTGGCGGAACGCAAAAAACGCACGCAAGCCATCGTTTCGTATTCAGGTTCAACGACCTCTGGCGGCGTCACGGCTGTCGCCATCCGCATCCGCGATCAAGCTGAATTCGACTCCAAAAAATCGCAGATCAAAGGCAAGCTGGTCTACACGATCATGGAACCGCGCTCGGTCAAAATGATCATGTTGCACGCGGGTGCTGTCGGGTTGATTTCGAGCTGGTCACCTGCCGAACGCTACTTGCCCGACGCGACGGCATCGATTGAAAGTTGGAGCAACAACGTCGGCTACGGCGGTTTCCACGAAGGCGATGCCGCCTTCCCAGCGATGATGGTCAGTCCTGAAATGGGCGTCGAATTGGACGTACTCTTTGATCGCGGCGCGGTGCGTTTGCGCATGGTCATCGACGCGAAATTCGAACCCGAAGCAGCATTGCCGGTCACGTGCGGTTACATCGATGCGACGATGCAGGAAGAGATCGTCGCGGTCTGTTCGACGCAGCGCCAGGGCGCGAACGCGTGCGGTACTGGAGCGGCTGTCGCGCTCGAAGCCATGCGCGCCATTCACGAAGGTGCGACGGCTGGAGACATTCCGCCGTTGAAGCGCGCGATCCGTGCGTTGTTGACCACGCGTGGCAGCGGCACGATCGGTTTCGCCGCGCGCAATCCCGGCATTCTGCGCCGCGCCGTCGCCGCGTTGAATCTCGATTCCGTCGGCCGTTATCAGGAACAGGCCAGCGCGTCGCTCAAGCGCTACTTCTGTCCGGATGCCGTGCCGTCAATCACGGACACGCTACTCAGCGTTCTGTTGCAGGAACATTTCGGAAGCGCACTGCCGTACGCGCGTATGGATTCAGGCCCCTATGGATTTGTCGATAACGGTTACAACGATCCGTTGATCGGCGTCCCGACTCCGGCGATTCGCGGGACCGATCGCCTGTCTGGAACGTCGGCGGATTCGGCGGATTTGATTTCGACGAAAGCGCTGAAAGCGTTCGCGACGATTGCCGGCGCGTACATGCATATCCTCTCGACCTGCACGCAAAAAGAAGCGTGTTGGCTGGCGCACGAAACGGTGCGGCGCTACGGTACGCGAATCGAAAACGCCGCTGCCGATTGCGCGAGTGTCTTGCATCTCGCCGCATCGGAAGATGCGAAAAAAGCGGCGATGGCGAAGGCGTTCGACCGCATGGAATACATTAAGGAAATCTCCGAGAAGGCTGTGATGTCGGCGAAGAATTTCATGCTCCGCGACGAACGCGCGTCCGGGCATTTGATTCTGATGAAGTACTGCCGCCATTTGCGCCGCTTGGTCGATCTCGAAAAACGCCGCTTGAAGGAACTGGCGGATTGCGACGCGGGCGAACTCGTCCCGGTGAAAGTCGATGCGGATTTGGCGGGCATTCGTCCCTACAAAAAATTCATCGGCACGCCGACGTACGAAGCCATCCCTGCGGATCAACGCCACGACGACCACGGCCCGATCCCGAACCCGCGCGAAGACGGCATGCTCCACGCCGCGACGTTCTAGGCGAGTGGACACAACACGTTCGAAGACATCGCGCGTTCGATCACGCATGAATTCGAAAAGGAACCGTGCGCGAACTTGTGGCGCCATTTCCGCTTCATGGAAAAGCACGGCATGATGCTGTTGTTGAAGCCGGGCGAAGCCGTGCCGAAGCCGCCGAAACCCGCGAGCCTCGACAAGGGCCATGCAGACGCGGAAGCGCCTGTTGAAGAAGCTCCGTTCGAAGTCGCGCCGGTCGAGGAAGTAGCGGCAGAAGAAACCGCCGCTGAGTAATGAACCCTAACAGCCATTTGTCATTAGTTATTAGTCATGTGTCATGTGTCATTTGTTGAGCGCCGCGCGGCACTGCAAAAATGACTAATAACTAATGACAAATGACAAATGGTCTTTTCTTTACGGAAAGCCCAATGCCTTTCTCCCCCGAAAATCCTCACATCTCCGCCGCCTTTATTCTAAGCGGTGTCTTCAGCCAGTTCGGCGACCCGCTCGATTTCCTAGCACGGTCGTTTGGCATCAACGCGAAAGCCGACCGTCAGCAACTGGCCGAGAGCCTCGCGGATCGCGGCGGCATGGGCATGCCCCGAGCCGAAGCGCGCGGCTCGGATAAGGCTACGCATTTTCGCATCGAGATCGTCGGGAAGTGCGAAGGCAAAATGGTCGCGCAATGCAAGATGTCCTTGCGCGCGCCGCTGATGACGCTCCGCGAAATGGAAGAATGCGCGCTGGCCATGACGATGGGTCATTCGCGCGTCGTCATGGGTGTGCAAATCACACGCGGAAAACGTCCCGAAACCATCGCCGGCCTCGACCGCGAAAAATCCGAAACATTCCTGCGCCTGTATCCGCAAAACGTTTTCAACACCGCGTTCTTCAAAGACCACGTCGCCGTGATGAAGAAGGACAAGAAAGTGAAGCTGCTCGAAGTCGAAAACGCGGTGATGGTGGAACTGATCAAGCCGTGGATGTACTACGACATGCCGATCCCAAAACGCAGCGGGACGATGGCGGAGAATCTGCTGCCGTTTACGAAAACGAATGATGGGGAGTAGAAAAGAAGTACGCGATCACTCGCTCGGCGTCCCCGTATTCTCCGACCGCTTCTCCAACAGTCGTCCGAACGTCACCGCGCTGTCGCCAAATTTCCCGCGCAACCGGTCAATCGCCACAGCCGCGCGTTCTTTTTTCTGATGATCCTCGTCCGAAAAAAGGCTCTTCTCTGCGTTCTCCGCCCGAACCAAATGCGTCGCCGTTACACCCAGCAACCGCACGCCGCGTCCGGAAAGTTGTACTCGATCACGCAACATCGTCCGAGCCGCGTGATACAACGGCTCAGACAAATCCGTCGGCTCTTCAAACATCAGCGCGCGCGAAATTCGCGTGAAGTCGCCGAACTTTACCTTCAACGTCACGCCGCCACATTTCAAATGCTCCGAACGCAAACGGCTCGCGACTTCATCACTGAACGCCAACAACTCGCGCTCCATCGCGTCGAGTGCGAACAGGTCCTTCGCGAACGTATTCTCGCGCCCGAGCGTCTTCGACATCCCGCCGACTTCGACTTCGCCGACATCAATGCCTTGAGCCAGCGACAGTAATCTCGACGCGCTTTCAAGCCCTATCCGACGCGCCAGCCATTCCGGATCGAGCGCCAAAAGATCGGAGATTTTCACGATCCCCAATTCAGTCAACCGCTCACCCGTTTTCGTCCCAACACCCCACAACCGCGACACCGGCAGCGGATTCAATATCGCCGCAGCATGGTCACGCCCCGGAGGAATCACGACGAATCCGTTCGGCTTCCGCAGATCGCTCGCCACTTTCGCCAAGAATTTATTTTCAGCCACACCGACCGACGCAACCAATCCAGTCTCCGAAAAAACCTCGTTCTTGATCCGCCGACCGATACTCTCCGCGCTCCCGAAAAGTTTCAGCGAACCGCCGACATCGAGATACGCTTCATCCAGTGAGACCGTCTGAATCTGATCCGTGTAGCGCTCAAACACCGCGACCACTTCGCGCGATTTCTCAGCATATCGATCCATCCGCGGCACCCGCCACAACGCGCTGGGACACAACCGCGCCGCCTGAGAACTCGGCATCGCAGAATGCACACCAAACGCCCGCGCTTCGTAACTCGCCGTACACACTACTCCGCGCGAATCCGGTCGCCCGCCCACAATCAACGGCTTCCCCTTCAACTCCGGAAAGTCCAGAATCTCCACCGCTGCGTAGAACTGATCGAGATCGATATGAATGATCGAGGACACAAACGTTCCGTTCGTAGGAAATGACGGCGTGAATTAAAGCGCCGTTGCCGTTAAACGACATATGAAAAATCACAAATAACTAATGACAAATAGTGCTGTTTTAAAAGCGAAGACGAGACGTCAAACAGAATCACATAAAGTCCGAACACCATACTTCCGATACCATTAATAGGGGTGAGTCAAGATAAATTCAATGCGGTTGCCCTAAATCGCATCGCATTTCTCCGGGGGGAGAACATAATGTTGCAGGGTATGATTCGCGCAGCGATGGCCGCGCTCGTGTTCGCTATCGCAATTCTCGTTTACATCAATTATTTCCATCGCTCGGATTCGGGGTTGACCGATCATTCCGAATTGGCCACCGCGCCAGAAGTCCCGAAAGTCCCGTCGAATCCCGACGCGGTTTCAGCCGCACAAAATGCAATCACGAATCAAGACGCGTCGAGCGATGCCGGGACGAAACTCCAACGCGCTGAAATCCTCGACAACGGAGGCGAATTGGCCGACGTGGTCGACTTACCGCCAGCGCCCCGCATGCGACCGTCGAACCTGACAGCTCCCGCGCAAGCCGCTGCTCCCAAAGCGACCGGAAAGCGAACGCATATCGTCCAACCCGGCGAATCGCTGTGGTCGATCAGTAAGAAATATTTGGGCAACGGTGAATTGAATGCCAAGATCGCTGACTGCAACGGTCTGACATCAAAGGATCGCATCCGCGCCGGTCAAGTGCTCGTGATTCCCGATGGCTCGCAACCCGCAGTCGCTCAAACACCCGTTCGCCCGGCACCGTTAGTCCGTGCGCCCGTTGAAGCCGCACATTCGGCTGAAGACTTGGCCGACGACGACGACGCCCGCCGTGTCACGCGAACATCACGAAACAATGACCACGGCTCGCCGTCCATCATGAGCACGACAGTTCCGAACAAGTATTAAAAAGTAGAGCCGAATTTTATTCGGCTTTTTTGTGCCGAGACTAACAGAGCCGAATCGAAATTCGGCTCTACATTTTTAACAGCTGTCATTTCGGTTTTGAGTTCATTGCGCCGTACAATCCCTTCTTGCGAATATACGCCTCGACATCGCTGCGCAAATACCCGGGAAGTTTTTGATCCGACGCAAGCAGCTCTCGGATTAGAGTCGAACTGATGTCCACCCGCTGAACTTTCGCGACGCCTGCCTTCAATTTCTTGACTGCGCGCTCGCCCAATTCACTCCCCAACCGCTTCCACAACGACAACAAAATCTGCGCCTCACGCCGTTCAGCAATGGCGAAATTAATCAGCGACAACAGTTCCTTGATCTCATACCATTGCGGCAAATCGGCAAGACTATCCGAGCCAATCAGGAAAAATATCTCCGCATCCGGGCCATACGCGGCGCGAACCTGCCGTGCGGTTTCGACCGTGTAGCTCACACCGCCGCGCGTGATTTCGAAATCGCTGACTTCCAATCCGCGCATGTTGTGAACGGCGAGCCGACACATTTCAAGCCGGTCTTCAGCGGACGCATGCGCCCCACCCGCGCGTTTATGCGGAGCCATCGCGGCGGGAAGCAGGATCACTTTTTCGAGTTTTAATTCGGCCATGATCTGCTGGGCGATCGACAGATGCCCAACATGAATCGGATCGAACGACCCGCCGAAAAGGCCGAAGCGTTTGAGCGGCCCGAAGGGCAGGGCGGGGGTGGGATCAATGCTCATGAGTGTACTACCTATCCGACACTTCAACATTGAGGGTGGGTGCCACGGAGCAGAGTACTGCTCCATGGCACCCTTTGAATTTACGCCAGGAACGAACAGACATATTCACCGATGCCGCTGTCCACAGCGATTTCAAAATACGATTTTCCCGGAACGTTGAACTCGGTGCCGGCTTCGTACGTTGTCCATTCAGTCGCGCCCGCCAATTTCACGCGGCAAGCTCCGCCGACAATCTGCATCAATTCCGGCGCGCCTGTGTCGAATTTGTACGTGCCCTTGTTGATCAGGCCGATTGTTTTCTTCGTACCATCAGCGAACAAAATCGTGTGGCTGATCACGCCGCCGTCGAAGTACACGTTCGCTTTGCACACCACGCTGACGTTATCAAATTGCTTGGGACTGCTCATGGCTTCTCCTGACGTTTTAGTTTAAGTATCAGTAGAGCCGAATTCCGATTCGGCTTTTGTATTGGGATGCACTGAGCCGAAACGGAATTCGGCTCTACATCTTACGCTTCCGCTTTTTTCGCGATGCGGACGAGCCATTCATTTGCGATGGCGGATTGTAAGTTCTGCGATTCGGAAATCGCGTCTTCGGTGAACGTGTGCTCTTCGTCTTCACCGATGTATTCGTCGCGGTCGTTGATCATCACGCCACCGGGCTTCATGCAGCGGTAGGTCAACGGGCCATTGTCGTCGGGGCTGAATTTTTCAACGGAAACGACTTCGACCTTCTCAGCCTTCTTAAATTTAAAACTGCTGTTGAGGATGCCGACTTTCTGCAAATTCGCCAGCCCCTGTTTGAACGGAGCCTGCTCAAATTTGACGTATTCTTCAGCGCCTTCCAAAGGCCAGGACGAGTAGTCCACATGGATTTCGTTCGAATCGATAAATTCGACCAGCGCCGCAACTTTTGCCGTCACGACTTTGACTTGAATCGGCTCCAATTCCTCCACGCGATAATCCTTCAGCCACTTCGACTCCAGCGTTTTGAGCTCGGTGTGTGCGTCGTTCTTGTCTGTTTTCTTCTTCTTGGCCATTGCTGCATCCTGCTTTATAAAAGATTGAAACGTGAGCGTGGGATCTCACCAAATAAAAGAGCCGGAAGCCCCCGCCTCCGGTCACTCTCTTATACGCGATCCAGACGCTTTTTCCAGTCGTCAATAGTGAAAACACAGATCGCATTCGCAACGCGTTTGAATGTTCCACGTGACACGAGCACACTTCTCGATTACACTGACTCAAATGGGAACTACTAAAATTGCACCGCGCTCTGTGCCAATCCGGCATAAGACGAAAAAATTACCGTCCTCGCCGATTTCCGCAGCACACCGCGAAAACACTCCGGGCCTCGTCCAGACGAACTATCCGACCGTGGCACTCGTCGGTCGTCCGAACGTGGGCAAATCCAGCATCTTCAACGCGCTGTTGAAGCGAGAGATTTCGATCACCGACGCTCGCGCCGGGACCACACGCGACCGCGTGCTTCATCCGATTGAATTGTGCGGCAAGCCGTGCGATTTGATGGACACCGGCGGCATCGGCATCGTGGACGCCGCCATGCTCTCGGCGGAAATCGATTCGCAGATTCAGAAAGCAATTCACGCCGCGACGATTCTCGTTCACGTCGTGGATGCGCAGGATGGATTGACTCCACTGGACCGCGAAGTCTCGGCGCGCTTGAGGAAACTCAATCGCCCGATGCTGATCGCGGCGAATAAAATCGAAGGCAAGGAAGCGAAGTTGCTCGTCTCGGAATTCGGCGAACTGGGCATTCAGCCCATCATCCCGGTTTCGGCGCTGCATCGTCAGGGACTCGACGATCTCGAAGAAGCCATCGCAGCCGTCATGCCGTTGTGCGACGAGCGCGGCGATCAATGGGAAGACATGCCGCGCATCGCGGTCGTTGGTCGGCGCAATGTTGGGAAGAGCAGTTTCTGCAACGCGCTCGCGAAAGAAGAACGTACGATTGTCTCCTCGATTCCTGGCACTACGCGCGATTCCGTTGACGTGCTGCTCGAAAAAGACAGCCAGCAATTTGTACTCGTGGACACCGCTGGAATGCGGCGTATGAAAGAGCCTGAAGGCCCCGTCGAATTCTTTTCGCAAGTCCGTACCGAACGCGCGTTGAGCCGCTGCGATGTGGTGATTTTGATGATCGCGTCGAAAGAAGGCATCAGCACCACGGATCGAAAATTGTGCGATCAAATCACCGACGAATGCAAACCGGTGTTGATCGTGGTCAACAAGTGGGACGAAAGCAAAGGCGTTGAGACGGGAACGTATTTGAAGTACATCGAAGAGCGCTTGCCCGCGCTGCGCAATTCCCCGGTCGCGTTCACGTCCGCGATCACAGGTGCTCGCTGCTGGCAGGCGATTGATGTCGCGCTGGATTTGTATCGCCAGAGCAGCATGTTGGTTCCGACGCCGATCTTGAACAAGGCGATTGAACGCGCTGAATTTGAACACGAACCGCCGGCGAATAAAGGTTTCAAGCCGCGCTTGTTGTACGGCGTTCAAGTCGCGGTGCGCCCGCCGACTGTCGTGATCAACTGCCGTCATCCCGACAAGATCGATAAAAAGTACAACCGGTATTTGCAGAACCGACTGCGCGAAATTCTCGGCATCGATGAAATCCCGATCAAGATTTTCTTGCGCGAAGCCCCGCGTTAAAGTTGACATTTCCCTCTCCCTGCGGGGAGAGGGCCGACACAGGTACTCCTGTGCGGGGTGAGGGGGAAAACGTTGATTAATCCCAGCACTCCACTTTCAAAAGAACTCACTCATAAAATTGCCAAACAAAAAAGGGACCGCTAAGCGGTCCCTTTTTCACAACATAGGATTGTTGAGACTCGTTTACTTCTGCACTGCCGGGACAGCCGCCGCCGTTTGATAAGGGCGGGCCTGACCGTTTGCCTGAGCCAACTGATCCTTCTGCACTTTCAAGTTGTTCGGAAGAATCACGATTTCAACGCGGCGATTCTTGGAGCGATCAGCAGCGGTGCGTTCCGGCGTCACGAGCGGCTGGCGGTCGCCGTAGCCGGCCGTGTACATCTTGCCGGACGAAATTCCACCACGCTTGGCGAGGAAGTCGTACACCGCAGCGGCGCGGGCCTGGGAGAGTGCCATGTTGTCCGGGTAGCGATCTTTGCTGTGGACGACCGGCGTGCTGTCCGTGTGGCCTTCAATGCGGATCGAGTTGTTCGGGAACTGCTGCTTGATCATCTGTGCATAGCGCATCAGCGAATCAGAGCTACCAGCTTTCAATTCAGCGCGACCAGCTTCGAACAACACGGAGCCTGCAACTTGAATGTGAATGCTGCCGTCTTTGCTGCGGGACAAGCCACCCGTTTCGCCGCGATCATGATTGATTGGCTGGCCGGGCTGTTGGACCACAACTGTACTCGGGCCACCGCGATTAAGTCCCTTGACGAGGCCTTCAAGGTTGGCAACTTCGGACTGCATCGCGGCCATGCGCTGATTTGATTCGTTCGTGACTTGTGTCAATTGCACGATCTTTTGTGCGCTGTGTGTCGCGAGCTGATCGTTCTGCGCGGCGAGTTGGCGATTGAGTTCCGCATTGCGGAGCGCCTGTTCTGCGGCAAGTTTATTCTGCTGATCGCCCGCTGCGCGTTCGGATTCCGCTGCCGCAATAGCTGCTTCCTGGCGACGAATCGTGTCGTCTTTCGCGGCAATCGCGACGTCTTTTTTGGAAGTGCAACCGGCCGCCAGAAGGATCGCCCCCGCAGCCAGCGCGCTTTGTGACGCTGTCTTAATCCAGCTCATCTGATTTCCCCCTTAGCCGGGACCCCCCGCGTTCACGCGGACCGATCCAGCCCTGAATGATGATTCCAACACTCAAGCGTTCCCCACGAACGCGTATTGCTGTTGGTTTTAAATTGATCGGAAGGTGTGCGCGTGATCTAAAGGAGTAATTGGAAATAATTCAGGCAAGAGGCTTCAATAAACAATATCGGACGAAGCGGCGAACGGACTTGAGCGAAATAGCGCCGGGATCTTCCGATAATGTTTTCGCCCCACCGCACGCCACAGCGCGCCGCAAGAGGTGTTCGTCGCTCGATTCTAATAGCATACCCCACACCGCGCCCGCTGTGGCCGCGTCGCCGCATCCGGTCGTCGAAACAATCGTATGCGTGAAGTGAGTGGCGTCGATCTGTCCATGAAAAATGCCCTGGGACGAGACAAGCAATGCGCCTTCAGCTCCGAGCGTGATCAGCACTTTTTGAGGCGCGTTTTTCGTTGATAAAAAATCGAGTATCCGGATGCGATGCGCGGGGTTGTTCATTTGAAACGTAGTATCGAGTTCAAGCAATTCACCGAGTTCAAGCGCGTTGCCTTTGAGCAGCGAGATGCTCGAACGTGCGGCGACTGTGAGAGCGGGGCCGTTGGTGTCCGCGACAATCGCGGATATTCCGCGTTCGTGAGCGATACGGAAAACAGATTTCAGAAACGCGATTGTCGTTCCTTTAGGTGCGGAGCCGCAGACCGCGACGAGGTCGCCCGGGCGCACAGTCTTTTCCCAGAACGCGAGAAATGCGCGGGACTCGGCCGGGGTGGGGGCCGGCATGGATTCTTTGATGTGAGTCTCGCGCCCGTCGGCTTCGAGATACGTTTGAGCGAATCGTGTTGGGACGGCGCGCGGACAAATGAGGCAGTCGATGGCGTTGAGTTCACGCAGTTTTGTTTTAAAAAATGAAGCCTCATTTTCACCGGTCCACGCCGCGGCGATGATGCGATGTTCGGAGCCGCATAAGGACCCGAGCACGCGCGCGGTGTTGACTCCTTTGCCCGCGGGCAGCGTGAGTTCTGAACGCCCATCAAACGTTCCGCCCGGGCGCATCGTCTGGATTTTGACAACGCGGTCGATGGCGGGATGAAGCGTCAACGTGACGACGCGAGTAGGCGATTTCATGAAGGGCGCTCCGAAAGAATTTCAGTGAATAACTGCGCGTACTCAGCGGCCATGCGGTCTGCCGAAAAACGTTTTAAAGCCGTTTCGCGCGCCGCAGATCCCAGCGATTTTGCTCGCGCGGAATCGGTGAGCAACTCCATGATTTTCGCCGCGAGTTGCTCATGGTTTCCGCGTTCAAACAAGAGACCGTTCTGGCCATCATCAATCATGTCCGGCAAGCTGTCCACGGCGCTTGCGATCACAGGCAATCCTGCGGCCATGGCTTCGAGCACCGAGAGCGGCAAACCTTCCCACGCAGATGATTGAACGTAGATGTCCGCGTGATCCAAAAATGCCGGGACGTCGGAACAGAATCCGACGAACGAAACGCGCTCAAGTTTTAACTCCGCGCAGAGCGATTTTAAACGCGATTCTTCAGGCCCGTTCCCGGCGATTTCGAGTGTTGCGCTAGGATTCAATTCGCTCACACTTTTCCACGCACGCAACAACGTCGGATAGTCTTTTTGCAGATTCAAACGACCCACCGAAACGACGCGCGGCGCGGTTGATAACGGTGGCGTATTTCCGGTGTTCAATTCAGCGTAACGACGTAGGTCGTTTCCATTTTCAATGACCTTGAAAAACGAGTCGGGCAGCCCGGTCTTTTGCGCTTGGAATTGAGCGACGGATCGGGCGACGCAGATTTCATACGCCGCGTATTTCGCAGTGAGTTTATCGAACCAGAATTGCCACGGACGGAAGCGCCTTTCGGCGACTTGAATCGCACTTAAAATTCGGACATGTTTGAGCACATCGCTTGGAAGTTTTGCAGCCGCGATTCGGGTGGCGATGTTGGCGTGATACAGTTGAGAACAAACGATCAACGAGCCGGAGAGATTCTTAGACAAAATATGCTGTGCGATGGCGCGTCCACACGCGTACGAACGCCGCCGCGATAGATGCAGGCCGCTGACTGGAATGCCTGCGTTTTTCAATTCGACTCCGATGGCCGCGTTTTCGTCTTCCAAACACAAAACGCTCGTGGGAAATCCGAGCGCGGGCAAACGCTTGGCGAGTTCGGCGACGACACGTTCCGCGCCGCTCGGATGGAGGACCGGAAGGACGAAAAGAACGTCAGCGATTTTCGGGGTCGCGCTCATCGTGTGTGCTCCGGCGCGGCGCTGCGTTTATCGAGCAAAACCAACGTTGCACTGAAGACGAAACACAAGCAACTTCCCAGCGCGATTCCGCACGCCGCCGCTCTGGGACCGTAGGTTGGAACGAGCGCGGCGGAGAGCGATACTCCAATCAACGCCGAGGCGACATGGCAGAGCGCGAACGCGCGCAATCGTCCGAGACAAATGAGCGCGGATGCGAAGGGGATCGTGGCAAGAATGGGCGCGAGCCGCCACGTGTCGATGTACAGAATCGCCGGGGCGGAATCGGCGAGGTTTTTGAACAGGCTGCGCACGATGGCACTGGTCACGACGGGGTACGAGAGCGAGACGAAAATCCCGGCGACAAAGCACGGGATCGCGGTCTGCCAGACGCGGCGACGGAAGGCCGGCCCTTCGTGTGCATGCAGCGCCAAACGCGCGTGCAAAATTGCGGCCGGCGCGGCGATGAAGCTCGCCGCTGCGGTTGTGAATTGGCTCGACAAATAGAGTCCGCCACTTTCGGCATCATCGCCGAACGTATGCAAAATCGGCAAGCCAGAGTTGAACAGCAACTGTTGCGCGAGCACGGCAACGGCCATTGGTGCGGACTCTCGCCATAGGTTGAACGCTTCTCGTACGGGCGCGGGCCAGTGCGGAATTCCGACGTTGCGACGGACCCAAAATTGTTCGAGCGCAAGTTCCGGGAGGATGCACAGCAGATGCAATTCAAGCACCGTTTGCGGATGAAAATGCTCGGGAAAGAAACGCGAGACGGCCAGCACGAGGCCGAGATAAATCGAGTGGCGGATAAAGGCGAAGAACTGCCACGTGGCGGTTTTTCCGCGCGCGTCAAAGATGGACGGCATCGTGCACGCGAGGCAAGCGCCATCGACGGATCCGAGAAAAATCATGAAGCGTTCATCGGCGTCCGGCCATCCCAGCGCGACGAGCGTCCCGGCGAAAATTGCTGTGAACGCGGCGAGCTGTTTTTGTCTCAACACAATTCCCAACAACGACCGCGCATCGTCGGCGCTGCTGCGCGCGTATTTAAACGTGAGCAGAGGGTCCATGCCCCAGAGAATAAATTGCGCGGAGAAAACGCTGAAGGACATCGCGAGACCGAATTGACCGTAGCCGGCTTTGCCGAGTCGCTGTGAGACGATCTGCATCGCTCCAAGCAGCAGGCCCTGGCATCCCAGCAACAGCAGCGTGGACGCGCTCATTTTTTTGAGAACGTTTTTCAGCATTCAGCGGCTCATTTCCTGGCTCGTTCGGATTCAACCGGTCAATTCTGCGATTTCATTTTGCGGCGCGGCGGTTGGCTCGTAAACTTAATTGCATGAGCGATTTTAAACCCGGTGACACAGTTCTTCATGCACTCTTTGGCAACGGCGTCGTAGCCGCGATCGCAGGCTCCGGCCCGGACGCGCGGATCACCGTCGATTTTGCGCCCAGCGTCGGCCGCAAGAAACTGCTGGCATCGGTCGCCCATTTAGAACCCGCTGATTCAAATCCTTCGTCGTCATCGGGCCCCGCCGCATCAGCTTGGTTCGAAGTGCTGGAAGCCACACTTCGTCCGCGCCGGGGACGCCGCGTGGATGGCATTCACACCGGCGACTTGATTCTGACGGAGACCGGCAAGCCCGAATTTTGGATCGCGGTACGCGAGCGGCTGCGTTCGCGCGGACAGATTCCAAAAGTCATCGATGATCCCAACGGTCGCGTCTCGGTTTCGTCAACGGGCTTGATGACGTTGGATGTCCGCGTGCAGCACGATTCGATGAATGACGCGCGTTCGGCGGTCGCCGCGCGCGCGATTTTCGATGAACTCTTCGAGCGTGTCCTGCGCGATTTTGAAGCACCGTCATTCGTGTCGCGCTCGGGCATTCAGTATCCGCTGGCTGAAGAGGATCTCGTTTATATCGAAGAAGCAGAGCTTGGAAATTTGCCTGAGCGCTCGTCGAGGATGCGTCCGAAACGGGTCACGCCGAAAGGGGTCATTACCTCGCTTCCGAAACGCCGCGACGATTATTGAACGCACCACAATTATTTGTACATGTGGTAGACCATCACATACACGATGATGCCGGTGACGCAGACGTAGACCCACATCGGAAACGTAATTTTCGCGATGGCTTTGTGTTTCTCCCAGCGCTCTTTGAAGGCGTGAGTGAACGTGATGGGGGCGAGGACTGCGACGACAATCGCGAGGACGACATGCGTGAGCAGAATCGTTCCGTAAATATACGCGATGGTGCCTGTGCCTTTGAATTTGACGTGCCCGGCGGTGAAGTGATACGTGAGATACGACACGAGAAAAATCACCGTCGTGACGCCTGCGGAAAGCATGAATTTCTTGTGTGTCTCTTTATCGCCGCGTTTGATGGCCGCGTAGCCGAACATGAGCAGTACGAATGAAATCGCGTTGAGTGTTGCGTTGATCGTCGGATGAAGTGGGAAATCCATTATTTTATTTCCTTCCCTGAAACGGGCGGCAGCGTTCGCAATTTGCGAATGGATGCCGCGAGCAATTTAATCGCTTCGGGACTCGGGCCGTCATTGCCAATCCCGTCGAAGCGCGCTCGAATGTAGCCTTGCGCATCCACGACCACGATCTTTGATGAATGAATAATCGGATCGTCTTTTGAGTCCGGTTGCTCTTTGACGACCAGTTTGAAATCGTCGCGCGTTATGCGGAACATCTCGCTTTTGGGACCGGTTAAAAATTTCCAACGCGGACTGACGGCCTCTTGCTTTTGGATGTATTTTTTGAGGACTTCCGGTGTGTCGTTATCCGGGTCCATCGAAAATGAAATCAATTTGACGTTCGGCAAATCCTTGATTTCTTTGTCCAGATTGGCGAGCTGAAGCGTGATCACCGGGCACGTCCCGGCGCAATGAGTGAAGATGAACGTCGCGACCCACACGTCGCCAAGGAGGTCTTTCGCTTCGACCGTCTTCCCATCTTGATCGGTGAATTTAAAGTCGCTGACTCGACCGAGAACAGCAAGGTCTTCGGGCCTGGGCGCGTCACTTTTCGACGGCATGACGATTGAAGAATTACCGCTCAAATCGATGTCGACGGTCCGCGTTTTTTTCCAAAACGCAAATCCGACCAATGCGGCGACGGCGATGACGAGCAATGCCCACGCGGCTTTTTGTCCGAGCGAAAGAGGTGTCCCGTTGCTGGGATGACTCATTGCAAATCTCCTGTGGTTCGGGTTCCGGAGATGGCGACGGACCCGGCAACGGTCGCGAGTGCGAATGCGATGGAGATGCCGAGCGAGAGTTGAAAATTTGGAAGTTCCCATGGCGGATTTGCGCCGTAAATGGTGTGCCGCAGTCCGGCGAGTCCGTAGTAAAGCGGGTTGGCGTGCATGGTGGCGCTAAGCCACGCGGGTGCGCCTTGCGCCGGGAAGAACGCGCCGGAAAGCATCAGCATCGGCATCAGAAACAGCATCATGATCGCATGAAATCCCTGCGTCGAATCCATGCGCCACGCGATGATGAAGCCGAGGCCACACAGCGCGAACGCAATCAGCACCATCATTCCGCACGAGGCGAGGAGGGCCATCGGTGTCATGGGAATGATGAAGAAATATCCGGCGATCAAAAAGATAAGTGCTTGAAAAAACGCGAGCGCTGTCCCGCCGAGCAGCTTGCCGAGGACCATGCTCAATCGCGGCGAAGGAGCAACGAGGACGGATTGCAAAAATCCTTCGCGACGATCTTCAATGATCGAGATCGTCGAAAAAATCGCAGTGAACATCAGGATCATGGCGATGGTGCCGGGGAACAAATATTCGAAGTAATGCGTGTCCGAACCGGAAGGCGCTTTGAACGACCCATTCAAGGCTGAGCCGAACAAAACGAAGATCACAATCGGTTGCAGCAGTGCGCTGGCGACGCGATTGCGCTGTCTCAGAAATCGCACCAATTCGCGCTTGGCCAGTGTGAGCGCAGGGCCTAAAATTCCGGGAGCCGGAGGCGCTTCAAACGCCGCACTCGGACGTGTTACAATCGGTTCGCCCATTTAGTTCGTACCTCTTTGTCGTGCCATTAGTCGGTGCCGTTTTCGCGTAAATTCGCGAAAATTCGCGGTTAAAAAAGCCGTTCGCCGTTCAGCTCTTCTTCCCGCGCTTCTTGTCCTTCGCGGTCGTATCCGGTTCGGATTCGACCCAGAATTTGTGGCCGGTCTTTTTGATGAACACGTCGTCGAGCGTGGGTTTTGAGATGGTCATCGAATCGATCAATCCCGGGAACGCGCCGCCGAGTTTCGCGACCCATTCGTGACCCTTGGGTGTTTCGACGCGCACCGTTCCGTCCACCAATTCAACAGCGAGCGAAAACTGTTCCACGATGCTGCGCTGTAGGTCGGCCGGCTGGGGCGATTGAATCGAGATCACGTCGCCGCCGATGGTCGCTCGCAATTCGTCAGGCGGGCCCATCGCGACGAGTTTTCCTGAGTTCAAAATTGCGATGCGTGAGCACTGCGCGGCTTCTTCCATGTAATGCGTGGTCAGCAAACTGGTGACGCCTTCGGACGCGGAAAGTTCACGCAGATACTGCCACATGTCGCGCCGCGCGCCGGGGTCGAGGCCGGTGGAGGGCTCATCGAGGAGTAACAATTTCGGGCCGTGCAACAGGCCTTTCGCGAGTTCGACGCGGCGACGCATTCCGCCTGAAAAGGCTTCGACGTATTCGTGTGCGCGGTCGGAGAGCTTGACGCGATCAAGAAGGTATGTGATGCGATCTTTTAAAACGGAACCGCTGAGGCCGTAGAGGCGACCCTGGTGGTCGAGATTTTCGTAGGCGGTCAGTTTTTTATCGAGGCTGGGCGATTGAAAAACGACACCGATCCGGCGCTGAACTTCGCGCGGTTGGGTGAGGAGATCGAATCCGAAAATGGTGACCTTGCCGGACGTGGGGCGGATCAGAGTAGAAAGGATGCGGAAGGTGGTGGTTTTGCCGCCGCCATTGGGTCCGAGCAATCCGAAAATTTCACCCGCTCCGGCGGTAAAACTCAGATTGTCCAATGCGAGCCGCTCGCCATATTTATGCGAGAGGCTTTCGACGCTGACAACAGGTGTGCTCTGCATTGATTCTTTCTTTAATAAAGTTACTTCGCTTCGTGGTGCTCTTTGACGGCGGGCGTCGTCGTCAATTTGTCGTCGTTGTGGTACTGGCCATACGCGATGTCGGGCATGAGAGCGGCAACAAGAACCATCACGAGCGCGAACGGAGCCAGCGCGATGGCCACAATCGGGCGCTTTTCATATTTCAAGTGCATGAAGTAGAACATGACAAGCGAAGCTTTGAAACCCGCGATGGCGAAAGCCAGCGAGACATTGGCGGCTTTGCTTTTCAAGTCGATGAACGAAGCGCCAATCGTGATCCCAGTAAAGACCACCAGTGTTCCGAAAACGATGAAATAGGGCACGGGCGGGTGTTCATGGTGTTCGGCTGCATGTGAATCGGACATGGTGAAAACTCCAGTTTTAAAGTGCTTCGTAAATCTCAAAGAGCCGCGCACGTCGGTACGCGGCACGATGGTGACGTGCCTATAAACTTAAATCAAGTACAACAGCGGGAACAAGAAGATCCAGACCAAGTCGACGAAATGCCAGTAGAGGCCGACCATTTCGGTTTCGGCGGAGACGTCTTTTTTACCGGCGTAATACCAGAGGCCCAACATCGGGATGATTCCGGCCAGAATGTGGACGCCGTGGATCGCTGTCAAGGTCCAGTAGAAGGCGAAGAATAAATCGTGGTTCGGTAGCAGACCGTGTTTGATTTTCAGCGAGTATTCATAAGATTTCAAAATCAAGAAGAGCAAGCCCATCGCGGAAGTGACGAGCAGGAGCAGGCGCTGCTTGGCGGTTTCTTTTTTCTGTCCAGCCAAGACTGCGAGAGCCATGGTCAAGCTGCTTGAAATCAGGAGCGCAGTGTTGAATGCCGCGAAGCCGACGCTGTCGTGCAGCAGTTTCTGGCTGGCTTCAAAATTTTCCGGATGGCCGATGCGCAGTGTCATGTACGCGCCGAGCAAGCCAGCGAAAAACATGACTTCCGAACACAGGAAAAGCCACATGGCGAGTTTGCCAAGCCCTGTGCCTTCCATGGCCGGTTCGCAGACATCGTGTTCCCAAGAATGCGCGTGTGAATCGCTCATTACATCACTCCAGTCGGTTCTAATTGACACTGTCAAACATCATCAACGACAACAGCAACGGCAGATAAATTACCGAAGCCAAAAACACTTTACGCGCAGCGGCATCGTTGCGCTTGATCAAGAACAAAATTCCACTGCTTAAGAAAAACAATCCGAGCACCAACGCGCCCACGAGGTAGACCGGCCCGGCCATGTGAAACTTGTAGGGCAACATGCTGAGCGGCAACAACGAGAGTGCGTGAACGAAAATTTGCAAGCCGGTCGAGATACCATCGGGATCATCGTTGGGAAGCATGCGCAGACCGGCTTTTGAATACTCGGCGCGATAGAGCCACGCGATGGCGAGGAAGTGCGGCAACTGCCAAATGAAGAGAATGGCGAAGAGCGTGTAAGCGGGCCAGTCGAGTT
>Ga0194042_1000152_pt1 | contig 21063 bp, 13 predicted proteins | sample JunL4412m_MetaG_FD_148974 | JGI IMG/M metagenome (GOLD analysis project Ga0194042, IMG submission 148974) | Anoxic zone freshwater microbial communities from boreal shield lake in IISD Experimental Lakes Area, Ontario, Canada - Jun2016-L442-12m | ecosystem: Environmental > Aquatic > Freshwater >...
CAATTAATATATCAAAAAAAATTAGATTAAAAAAGTCAACAAGTGAAAACGCCACCTACAAAAAAGTTTCGATTAAATTAAACCAAGCCAACAAGTTTAATTAAAATATTCAAAATGCCATCTTTTCAAATGAATTTTATACAAAAAGTTCAGTTACAAAAATAAAGTGATCAAGCAAACATCAAAATGAAAACAAACAGACAAGAAAAAGTTGACGATATTATCTTTGATAAACCAACCATCAAAACCGAAGACTTCCCAGAAATTATGTGGAAGAAAACTTCAACAGAAAAAATCATCAAAAGAAGACTCATCTCAATAACAATTCTGGTATCCATTTCCACACAAGACGAAGAAATTGAAGAAGAAGCTATAAATACATGGAATGAAATTTGCCGTAAAAGACATCATCTAGACATCCTCATTATTACAGCATCTGAGTGGCAAATACTTCTCCAAGATCGTCTAAAAACTTTTGCATACGAACAAAGACAAAAGAAAATTCACAAAATCGAACAATACCAACGAGATAATAACATTATCCCATACGATCTCGTTCAGAGTGAAGATTTGTCTTTCGAAATTCCATCAATCAACGTCAAAGAATATCCAGGATATGTCTTCATATCAAAATTAATGAAAGTCAAGACCTATCAAGATAAATCCATCACAATCAAGGTTCTTGCACCCATCTCAATTGACGAAAATTACATCCTACAACAATCCCAAACATATTGGAAATATGTGTGTCAACCAAATTGGTTCAAAAGTAACATCCAACGAGGACTAAAATGGCAAGAACTTCTTCAAAATCACCTCATTCAACAATCGAAAAAACCCGAATCATCAGCCGAAAATTCATATGAAGAAAACATCAAACTTGTCAAGCAAGCAATCAAAATCAAAAAGGAACCAATAACAAACGCAACTGAAGTCAAAATCAACGACAATGACGAAGACATCGAAATGATCACAATTGACTAAAAGGCTTCAACATCGAGCCTACAAACACTAAAAGCAAAAAGTGAAAAAGACACAAAACAAAGTTCATTTTCTAACAAATTAAATCTTATCTTACTCAACTATAAATAGAAATTACTGACGATTTCATTGAGAAAAATAGTATGAGAAGAAAGTAACATTTCAAGACCGAAAAGTAACTTCATCAAAAATGTGAAATTAAATTTTCTTCGAATTTCCATAGCAACAACAATTGGAGCGAAGTTTTATACCCAATTTCCGTCGAAATGAAGCATCGAAATAAACATCTTGAAATTCGGAAAACGGCAATAAATGAATTCGAGATCTCAACTTCTTCGAGATTTCGAGACACACACACAACAAACAAACACCCAACACCAAATTCACTCGCTTGAACCCTAATCTACCAACGGAAAAAGCGCAACTTCCAACTACGCAGTTCCCATGGGTTCCTCAGCCGCTCAAGTAAACATATGTAGAACAAACGCAGCGAACTCTCTTGAGCACGCCCACCAACAGCTCAAGACGCCGCAACGAAATTTTCATCAGTCGGGACTTCCAAGTCAAAGAGGTCAGTCTCTTGGCAGCTTTTGGAAACATCCACTTGCATCTTAACAGAAACTTAAAAGATTTTCCGCTCCAGGTTTAGTTTTGGCAAAGTGAACAAATTTTTCTTTCAATAATTTGTGTAATTTTTTTTTGAGTTGTCTTTCTCAAGACGACGTTCACGCTAATTGCCTCGCCTGATCCCTCAATAAGCCGAAAAGAGGTAGATAATTGAGCTTTGGAAACGCAAGCAGACTGGTAAGTGTTCTACGCAAATTGTTTACTCAGCAGTCACAAGCGATTCAATGAGTTAAAACTAACCGCGACAACTTTACATTCGACAACAACATCGTCGCCTCTACCAACAACGACTCCTAGGCATCCGACGAGTTCTTTGACACAAAAATCAAGTGACTGATTTCTAGCATCAAACCTACGATTTCACGAAGTCCGCCGATTCGTCATCGAACAAATTCAACATCATCGTCAACAGCAACATCGTGAATGACGCCTAGCCAACAAATCCCTGTCAGCCTAAAACATCAAGAAGAAGAAAATCCCGAGATTCCTAGCGACACAGATTCCGAGCCAGAAGTCAATCAACATCTAATACTTCCCCCGGAAATAATCGCCTTTCAAGCAGTACAACTTCTTGAAGAAGACGATTCGGAAGACGACGCTGAATACAACAACTTTCAACTCAGCGCCGAAAACAAGATCAAAAAAGACTTTTATGACACCCTCAAGCTTGTCGTATTAGTCTACTTCACATTCGTGTTCGCAGACTACGTTTGTTTCAGATTTGGCTACTTTTCTGAACCTTACATGATCAGACCACCGATCCGGCCATTCAGGCATCACATCAAGGAACATCTCGACGAAGTCAATCGATTTTCAAACCAACAAGAGCATCTTGATCGCTTCCAACAATTTCAAGAAGAACTCGACAAAATTGAAAAGTTCGTGCGAAAACTCACACCTCCAAAACCAACAACAGAGGCACCAACAGAGAAGCACTACTTACCCAATCCGTCAGTGTTTGTACCCTCAGGGATCGCACAAGCACTAGCAATAGGCTAATTGATAGTTGCCCATTGCAACATCAAAAGAAGTGAAACAACCATCCAGGCCACTTCCATTTTTTTCTTTATCTCACCTTCAAACTCTTCGTGAGTGCCCAAAAGGCAAACAATCCAAGTCTATGATCAAGATATCAATTCTTGAGCCCAAAAAGCTTCTAGGTTTGATTTCAAATCCTGACAAGGTGACAAGATCAGAGAGGGAAAAGCCATCTTTCTTAAAGACGCCAATATCAAGAACATGTTTTCCGGTTCGACCTGAAAAAAAAAAAACAAATCAGTCTAAACACGTTGTACTTGTTTTCCGCATCAGTAGAACTGCTGCAATCGTTCAGATTTCTGAGCCCCAACAGTCCACTCCTCTTCCAATACAGTGCTCCGACACTAAAGCACTGTGCCACGGTCAACCGTAAAGTTCAAGTCGACATCAATAGGGTTTCGACAAACCACCAGCCAATCCAAAGGCCATCTGAGTTTGTTGAGTTTACTGAGTTTTTCTTTTAAGAGATTTCCAGAGTCATCCACTCTTTCCAAAGCAGAAATCCTGAGCATCAGGACAACAAGTCATAAGGTCATCATCCTTGGTAACCATTTCGGGAGTCCAGACTACACGACGCCCAATCGATCGCGAAAGCGGACAGCAATAAGAAGTTCCTCATTTTGAGGCTCAAAGGATGACCTTTGTTTGTAGATTTAACGATCTTTTTCTTGTCCAGTAGGACGAAAATCCAACAACAATCGATTCAAAATCTCCAAACTTGGCTAAATCTCTGCCATGTTATCAGCAGCCATAACTGCAAACGATCCAACAGCAACGTGATCCAGTGATCAGAAAAACCCTACCATGTTTTCCAACAGCACCCTGATCCTGTGACAGAAAGAGTCGATCGAATAATTTAAAGTTTTGCGAAATATCACCAAGTTCAAGTCCCTTATCAGGTAGACTAACTTAACTCAAAAAGTGATACAATTTTTTATATAACATTTAAAATGCCAAACCATGTGAAAACACCTGAGAGGCCATTCCAGTTCCGGAAACCTCTCAACCTTCGTGTTACAGTAGCGAACCAGTTTACAGTTAAACTGCCAACAGCCGTCGTCAGACCTCAACCAAGACTTCCATTAACCAACTCGGTGAAGGAAGCAGGCCCGTCGCGGCCCATCACAGTAACAGTTCCACTAGTCCTTCCCACAAGGACCAGTGCGCCGGAGCACCCAGCCCCTGCACTAGCAACTGCCGCAGCAATGCTGCACATTGACCAACAAGGTAATCGACAAGTTCGACTGACGTCACCTGAAGGCACAACGACTTTAAACTACCCAAGATCGTTCACCACTGTCAATCCGGAACACATCACGAAGACCGCCGTTCACCGTTTCACAACGCCGAAAACACAAATCAGTTTTCAAGGCCTTCGTCATGCTCAGCCATCACTTCAAATGTTCAGACAAACTCACACAATTATCAGAGTCCCTGCTGATCAACGAATCATTCAAAACGATGCTCCCAATGGACCTTCAAAATGGCAGGTCAGAACACATCGGGACGTCCGGACTCCGCTTCGTTCGGACTCGCAGATCAACGAGGAAGCGCACGCACCTCTCGACCGTCAACGCTGGCAACGGCCAAAACAACCGTGAGGAGCAAAACCATGCGAAAACACGCCCAAGAAGTAATATCCAAAACACGTCAGAAGAAACAGGAAAATTCCATTCCATTTGTAAGCATTTTTACCACCCCCTTCCCTAAGTTCTTTTGACCAATTAACTAAATAACTTATTATATAATTTTCTACCGTCACGTTACGGAAACCCCAAAAATAAAATGACTATACAAGTCAAGCAATTTAAACTTTTCAAGTTTCCCGGGGAAGTTCACATTTCAATATTATAAAGCAAAAATCAAATTTTATTTCCCGGGGACATCAAATTTAACATAATTATATCATAATTTTTTTATCAACCGTAAAAATCTTAATAATTAACGGTCATAAGTAAATAACCTCAATCCCAATGTTAAACAATTAACATCAAAACCATTTTGTAAACCATTATAAAATGTCAGTTTAACAGCTTCAATTGTTTCAAACAGCGCAGCCAAGCAAGTTCATTTGTAAATTTTGTCCCACCCCGATTTCTGACAAAATTTGTTGATAATTGTCCCCATAATTAAAAACAAAACAACTAGCCCACAAACAACACTTTTCGGAGAAAGCAAATATCAACCGAACTTACCTGAAACAATGTTCATTTCAATTTTAAATTCAGCCTTTTATAAATGAACCCTCAGCTGTAAATATTCAGAGCAAACTTCAACCATCCCTTTCAATATCTAACAAATTTCCGTAAAACGAAATCATTGCTACGTTCAAACCATCGTAAAAGTAATATTTTGACAAACATTTTTGTACTCCGGTTCAAACGCCCGGGGATTTTACGATATCGTCATTTGACGGTGTCGACGCAAGCTTACTTCCCGCTAATGCCGCTAGTCGCGTTACGGAAACCCAAAACCTAATATCGCTTTGCTCATTATGTTATGTCACATGTTGTTAGATATAGTTGTTCACCAAACGTTCCCGAAGTAACATGTCCCTCTGAATAACTCTGACGAAATAAAAGATATCACTCTATATATACTTGTCGTTTGACTATTTTTATTTACAAGTGCTAGTGGGTTAGGTCAACCGTAAAATGGCGACCACTTCAAGAAGATTAAAGGCTGCAATCCTCGAAGACTGTGATGAAGGCTGAAAAGACCGAAAAAGGCTGAAAAAATTTTTTTCTCACAAATTTTTTTTCAAAAAGTTTCGAATTTTTCCCCGAAAAGTGTTGTTATATGGTGACCTACAATTGGACATAATAAACTATAGTGACCTCGACCACATAAGTATCTCATTCAGACAATTGACTAGAGAATCTACGCAGCGGACAAGTTCAAAGAAGAGCGAAGCCACTGATAGACTACCTCAGGTTAAAGTCTCAGTGTGAAAAAGTGTAGAAGAATAACGACGATTATTATCTACAATCGATCTATTAATTGCAAATTTAAGATAGGTGAAGATTTCCCACAAGTTCTGATTTCTTTCTAAAGAGTTCAGAACGGCTTTATCTACACTATCAAGCGAAAGACTATTTTCAAAACTATCTCGTTCAAATTACAAAAGTTTGTGAAAACGAAGGCAAGAACATGGAAAATCAAAATTTCATCCCGGACAGAATTGGAAACACACAAAACCCATCGTCAGAGAAGTTCGATGGTGTGGAAGGTGTGGAAAACAAAAGAAGGACACCCGACAATTCACAAGCAAGTAGTAATACTGATGACCTTCATTTGGTACTTCAACAAACTCAGTTAGAGCGGCCGACCGCGATGTCCCAGGAACAAATGGACATAGCGTGGACGCAGCTAGAACCGGAGTTAGCGGTATCAGTTTGGGGGCCGGCCCCGGTATTTAAGCTGACAGAAGGGTTCGTCACCCAAAAATTCTCATCAGATAACCGGAGAGGTCGAGTTTTGAAGATGACAATGACAAGACAAACGCTGGAAGAGGTGGATCTAATGTTCGACGACCTGTCGTCCATTATCATCCACAGAGACATGAGACAGTTTCAATCTGAAACGGCGCCCCTCCCAGAGAGAGTGATTACAGGGTCGCGTCAGACGGAGACTGATTCATGGTCCTCTTCATCCCCGTCGTTGCTGTTCGAGACGCAGCAACCTCCGATGGTTTTGCAGACAGTCCCAATCACACCAAATGGTATTATCGATCCACACACCATCCAAAATTTATTCGTACACAACAAACTACCCTACGAAACGATCGATCAATTTTGCATCAGAATGGGAGTCAATCTAATAAACAGACCGGAGACTAACAACGACGAATCAACAATCTGGGTGCAGATAGCACACGTCCTCCCGGAACAGAAGGAGGAGATAAACAAAGAATGGTTTTTCTCCTACCCATCACATCAACTGAGTCCGGATGCATGGTGGGACCAATTCGGAAAATTCGGATTTGGTCCGGCCTGGGCAAATCACCCAGGATTAAAGAGAGAGCAACTCTTTAATAATCGGATAATTGAAAAACATACAGAAGGACACGACTTACTGCAGCAGCTGCCTGAAGAGCTAAAAACCTTGGCCTTCGCACACTTCGGCAAATGGAGCCAAACATTGGCAAAAGACCATTTCTCGACGTTCAATGAGTACTTGCTCAACGACGAGCAATACCAAGCCATGACTCAAAAGTTCATGTCCACACATACAGAATCAAGTTCGTCTCAACCATCAACACAATCCAGCGAACTACAGCAGTGGTCAGAAGTCATGCCCAAGGCATCTAAAGCAGATATCACAGTCCCTCAGCTAAAATCCAGTCTCACAATCAAAGAACCGACAGTTCAGCAGCAAAATACACTAGCAGCCGAAGGACGAATGTACTCGACAGTACTAATGGATCCGGCTTGCATGATACAACCAGAAGATTTCCTGCAGAAAGGACGACTAGCCATGATTTATGTGCCGAATTATGTCTACGTTCCCCCCCTAGCAGTCGAAATACTCACAGGAGCCAGACACATAACACCAGCCGACGAATTCTTGTTGTGGACAAGAATGAAGCAAAATAGAGACAGAGCGGCGAACATTGTGTCAAGATCGGCATTTTTATGGCCGCCGGACGAGCAGCCAGTGCCGAATCTCAACACCGTATGGCTCAAATTAGCCCAGCTAACTCCAAACACAGAAGCCTGGAGACAAGACCACAAACATCTTCAGAAAATCGATGAGCTCCAACATACAAAAGCTCACGAACATTGGAGAAATTACGGCGAAACCAAGACAAATGCAGCGAAAACAGAAGACTGCTATGACCTTTTCATCAGGCCAATGGAGCAGATTTTCGCCTGCGACCGACCAATGTCAGCAAACCTACTAGAAGCCACAAAAGATTCCATCAAACTAGTATGGCTTACTAGACAAATTGCACACATTGCCGGAATCGAGCAATGGGTCTCAACTACATTTCATCCATTAATTGAATTGTCAAGAATAAGACATCTCAAAACAGCCCAACTTGCAGAAAAATTCGATTCTCAATGTAATCCATACCAGCGATTACCACCGATGATGTTTAATTCCATTCACCCTCCAAGGCCATTCGGCACAAATGCAAATGACCTGACGCCGAAAGTTGAAGATTTCAACTTGGGAGGTCGACTACATGGAATTTACGTCGCACCTAACATCAAAATGCCTCAGTTCATCATAAGGCGCTTCACAAATAGAGAAATTTCAGAAGAGGAGACAAAAAGATTCCACCAGAATGTCATCGTAACCAGACTTCAATGGTTTACGGACACGAACATCCAGATGATGATACAGAAAGGCCTCAAACCTCCATCTGAAAAGATTGAAATGCCGAATTGGATAGACCGATTACAAACAGAAACAATCTCTAACAATACAGCGATAATGACTAAAACGATCACCGAAAAAATCGCTCAACTCCACCTCAATGTTGAAGATTTTTTGGAAGGCGGACGCCTAGCATACTATCCAAACGAAGGAGTCACATTTCTGTCAGACAATATGATAAAAAACCTAGGAATGTCCAACCTAACAACAAAAGAAAGTAAAACTCTCCTATCTCACATCAACAAGACAATGAGAGAGATGCGAAAAACAATCACTTCAGCAAGGAGAGCTCAGGAAGAAAGACTTCAAAAAATTGAAAAACATGTTCAAAACATGAAAAAGAAGACAGAGTCAAAACAGAAGGAACCTAGAAAGCTATCTCTATCGAAGACAAGAATAGCAACAAAAAACCTCACTCAAAAATTCGAATCAATGGTGACGAGACAAAAACCGTCAACTCGAACTTCATCAAGCTCACCACCATTTGCAAGGCGAGAAACACAAACTCCATCTCCAACCCTACCATCATGGGACCCACCTCCGAGACCCCGAAAACAACGACCTCGGAAACAAGAACTCTCATCTTGTGATGAAGATGACTTCGAAGAGCAACCTCCCATGAAAAAAGAGAGAGGCCGAAATTACACAAAAGATGACGCAACCATCAAACAGAAACCACAAGTTAAATGGGGACAAAAAGAAGAATCTAGAAATGTGCGAGCACCACCAAGATCACATTCAGCATCCTCATTAACGAAAAAAGGACACTTCGAACCAGCAAAAGTGTTCGAAAACAAGGAATTCTCAAAACACCCATATATATGGAATGGTGACGTTACACATGCACCTGACTGGGCAAAAATACCAAACAATGCCACAGACATAGGGACCATCAAATCAAACCTAATTCCATCTCATCAAAAAACAAGGACTATCATCAACACGAACTACAGAGCTTATCCATGTGACGGTGTCAACCAAGTCCAAGACATTATCATTGCTCGAAACAAGAATGAGAGACTTACAATCGCAATCTCATCAGTCACAAAAGAAAGACAAAGGCCGGCATCGGAAACAAAAACGAGGACGATAAACATTTCTTCTAAAGATTGGTCAGCTTTCGAAGAATCGATGAAGGAAGCAGCAAATTCAACATTGCCACCGGCCATTAAAGACCCGAACTCTTTGGAACCAGTTCTCAAGGTTATTCATCACAAGGGAGCAAGGTTCAACTACACCATTACAATTAAACATACACCCGGTCTCCACGGACATGAGCGAATGCTTCACATTCGCCAGAGTGAAGACAAATCAAATCTAAATAACTCCATCGAATTCCCATGGAGATTTACAAAATTATTTAGACACAAATTCTATCATGTCAAACAAGAGATAGAAAACAAATTCGACTCCCAAGAATAACAAGTTTTACACACAAAAACAGTTAAACATCAGTAGAGCCCGAAAAGCCAACACAGAAACATCTACCTAAATGGACTCAGAAAATCTTGAAACAATAACGAAAAATAACTTTTGGCAAGTTATTCATGACAACCAAAAAGGAAAATATTATCGAACCAGAGAAACTCTGTTAGATGAATATTTTCTCATTAACGAAACGATCCAATTATATGATTTAAGCACCCTCGCACTCAAACACATTGCCATATTTGTCATCAATAAGTCGGAAAACACGCCGAACAACCCAACTCAAAATCGACCCCGACTTTGGCAAAGAAGTCCGACGAAACAAAACACCGAAAGTGCATTTCAAGGGTCAACTGAAATCAACAAGCGCGCACACTCAAGAAAAAGATGGCGGAAACTACAATAAGCAGTCTGTGCACGCGCTTCTAATAAGTAACATCTAGTGAAGTAAAAATAAAAGTTTTTTTTCTAAAACCAACATCGATACAAAACAATAGATTTTTTTTTCAAAGTGAATAAAAGTGACAAGATGTCACGAAGCAGAAGTCCATCGCCCTACAAAGGAAACTATCGACCGGAGATCAAGATCAACATCACCGACAGTTCTGACAAAAGAAGAACAACTCAGAAAAATTGCCGACTTAACCATCAATAATGTTGGCAGACGCAGAGACTACAACGACATCTTCGGAGACGAAAAAGACTTCTGGACTTCCATCCAATCAGAGAAGAGAGGCGATACCAACTTCGACCTCGAAAAAGCCAAAACATGGTGGCTGAAAACCAACCAAACACTTCCAACAAAAGAAACAGCTCGAAATATACTGGGAAATCTAATCATCAGTACGAATACCTTCAACAAGATCAAAAAGTCATGCATTGACGTCATCTGCAGAGACCATCTTGAAGAAGAAGTTCCGGACAAGTGGGACGACACATTACTCAAATGCACGATCGCCGCCAACATCGACGACTTTCAAACATCAGGCATTCCAACAGTGTCACATTACTACATGACTAACAGTGCCCACCAATACAACGACAAACCATCCTCCCGATGCACAACACCAGTCATTCCTCCGGACAACAACCCAGTCATCGTCGTACACTCATGCACATTGGAGAAAATCGAAAAGGAAAAGAACAAATCATCCTACAGGTACTACCCACATGAGCCACACAGAACATCGGCGTTCATCATGTCACACATCAATGACATAACAAGGAAAAAGCCAACAGACTATGAAATGACAACAGCATTTCAAGCTTTCAAAGAAGACTTCCATCAGATTCACAGCCGACTTCATTCAAAAATGGAATACCTGAAAAACTATGAAATCAACGAAAAAAGATGGCCAATTAATGTCAAAAGCCACTTCCAGACTCTGAAAAGCAAACTAGAAAGACAAATCAATTTAGTGGAGTCTTTACAGGAAGAGACACAGCCATCGGACTACAACGCCAAAACCAATCAAATTCGGATGATGGACGCCATCTACCACGTCATCCAAGAGCAAATGCTTTGGCAAATGGACACATCACACATCCTCAAAGACCTGATATGGCGTTTTCCAATTGACAAGACTATCTCATGCTGCGAAGCAAAAATTATGAGAGCTCAAACTGAAATCAATCAACTGAACAAAATCATCAACAGCTACAAGCAGAATGTCGAACATGCAGATAACAGCAGCCGGATAATCAAAGATGTCCAAGAAAATTCGGCCCTGAAAGTCAGAATTGTGAAACAACTTGCAATCAAATACTTCAACCTCGAACAGCAGCTTCCATCCATCGAATTCATCCCAGCTGAAGAAGAAGAAGCTACACAATCTGACAAAACGATCACAGAATTGAAGCTACAAGAAAAGATCGAAAAATTGGTCAAAAATGTCACAGAGGAGGACGACAAATGCTTTTACACAAAAGCCACATACTGCCCCTGCGGAAAATGCAAAGATAAAGAAGACAAGTCAAGATGCATCATCCACAATTGCTCATGCCTTTATCATTCGGCAAAATCACTCAAAGCTACAGCAAGAACATTCACCAACAAGTATCAGGCATACACCACAGCAACAACGTTCAACGCGCTAATGATGGGAACAACAAAAGCACCAAGACGAGTTACACATTCAATCGTCAGACAGTACTTGGACGACCCGGACGCAAGTACAATCAAGCCGAAAAGGATCCATCCTCAATCTGCCAACATCGACGACGTTAGAATCGACAGAGCTCGAGTTGCATCGACAACAACAACGGCAACATCGACATCTTCGGACGAAGAAGTTCCGGATTTAGAGGAAACGACAGATTTCGAACTAGAAGAGAAAATCAACTTCACCCCTTCAGCGAGAGTTGATTGGGAAATCCTATTCTCACCTTGGGAAAAATACCTCTGTCAAACAGAAAAACATGAAGCAATCAAGGCAGCCTTCAGAGAAAGAAATTTAGGTCTCCCGGAAACAACGATGCCCGGAACAACTTGCACAAGATTCTGCCACTGCAAAAACTGCGAATCAACATGCAAGTGTGGCCTAAACAAAGAAAGGAACCATCTGGAACCTAATGAACGTCTCCAACATGGACACATTGGAAACTCCGACATCGACAAGCACGACGAGAAACAAATCAGAAAAGAGAAAAATCTACAAACAGTATCGCCGTCGCTAATCCGGACTCACAAAGTCCCTTGCAGAAAACAATACATCGAAGATTTAAAAAAGGCAATGAGAATTGAAATCCAACATCACACTCATTTTGATCAATTTGCCATGGAGGATACAACATGCTCAGCCTACTGCAGATGTCCGGAATGCCAATCAACATGCACATGCCCAAATGACCATGTTCGAGTCAAAAGACATTCAGCCCACCAACAAGACATTTTCATCGAAAAAGAAAATGATTATGAATATTGGACCAAAGTCCATCTAGAAATCATCGAAGAAGGAACTTCACACAGACAAGAACAACTCCAATATGACTCAGAGTTTATGAAGAATAAACTGAGCCAAAGAATTAAGGGCTAAACCAAAACAAAGGACCAGTTTCAATAGAAATTATGAAATAAACATCTTTAATTTCAACCATCAACATCTTACATTGAAACGAAAAACTACGACAGAGCGATACAACTAAGTTTTGGTTTAGAAGTAAAATCGACAACACATTTCTATCTTTTCATGAAAAATGAATTTTGACCAACATCGAGAAATCTCATCAATTTCATCAAGTAAAGAAAAGGAGAAAGAAGAAAAGAAAAAGACGACTTCTGAAGAAAGAAGCAGACGAAATCTTCATCAAAGAAACATCAAATTTCTTCAAATCTATCAAATGACAAATTCTCACCAAAAACAAATACATAAAATATCGGACTCTGTCAGTAACAAAACGAAGAAAATGTCATAACATTCGATAAAGATTAATGATGAAAAGGATCAAGTTAACTAACTTTTCGACGAGTTATAGTTAACAGAAACATCTTCGAAAAATCTGAAAAGAAAGAAAAAGAAAAAGCAGACATCCGCATTCATGAACAGATGAATTTTGGTACCTCAACTGAAAAAGCTATGACTAATACCCCAATAGCTCTCAACTGTGAATGAATTTCTGTGGCTAACTCCATAGTCAACCTTTCAGTCAACTTCGAACAACAACAAGAGAAGTTTCAATCGAATTTGAGTGAAAGAAAAGAAGTTATCATTAAATTGTGAAAATCCAGTAAAACGGCCCACAAACTGAAAAGATAATTATCTTTCTTACATAAGCAAAAGAAGTTACAGTGAGCGAAAACAGATGACCAGTACAAAAGATCAAAATTAACAGTCAAAATCTCCTGTTAATACATTTCGAAAATATTGTGTCTACAACTCATCACAGAAAAGTCAAACAGTCGCCAACCAAAAATATCTCCTATAAGAAAACCTAACACAAAAATGGCGATCAACGACTTATCTACATTTTTGAGCTTGTGTCTGAGCCAAATTTAAGTGCTACATTTACAAATGGCAGTTTGTTTAATGTCAGCAACGTCGAACCCCTCGTCTTGAGAAAAGAAAATTTTACATTTTCACAAGTTTGGTGCAAACATCAAACATTAACAGCGCTTTCAATAAATCTCAAGACGCCGGACCATTTTCGTTCAAGGCTACAGAAAAGTCACAGACGCCAACGTCTAAAAACACATCTGGACCCTTCATTCTAAAACGGAAAGAAAAACTTCGTCTAAACAATATCTCAGGTTTTGGTTTTTAGATTTTTGAAGTCATCCCAAAAGGAACACTCCCATTTATAACTGTCAAGATGATTCGTTGGGGGAACTCTCTGCTACACTCTCTCAACATGCACTCTGGCGAATGGCAGAAGAAGAGAGTCTTCACACTCTCGGGACACCTTGACTTGACACTCCCACATGAGTTTGAGTGGACAGCTGAACTTACACATGTTGCCCAATTATCAGCTCTCAAACACACACGCACAGAAATACAAGAAGAGCTTCGAAGAATGAAAATTGAAAATGATGTTCAAAACTACATCTATCACAACTATCGTTTCTCCTAACGGAAAGACAGCATTAGGAGTGCGACGTCATAAAACAATTCCTTCAAACTTCAAATCCTACAAATTCACAAATTTAAGATGCTCACATGACCTCAATCTTCTTCATGAATTTTCAGAACATTTGGCTTCACCAAAAATGAATGCAGACGGCCACTTATCTAATGAATTTGTTTGGAATAACAGAAATGCGTCTATTAGTAAACATGAAATGAACATTCAGTTGAGTGAAACTTTCTAAACAACAAACAACGTTACTATAGACTGAAGCTATTCAAATTTCTCTTTGAAAGTTACTCAAATTTCAGTTGCAGCAACAGCAACTAAAAATGAGTTTACAAGTAAATGAACATTGTCATCGTCTCTTTCAATTAACAACATCACATGGAGTTCTGAAGATTTACATCCCGGAACCTCTACAATGGACAACCGAGATGTCACAATATTATCTAGTGACCGAAGCTTTACTACCTATTCGCCTTGATGACGAAGAAGAAGCTCGATTGTACCTCGAGACGAAAATGAATGAATTTGTTGAGCTAATTTCGAAACGAGATTTGCCACCTCCTCGATTTGTTCTCACAAATATATTTTCACTAGCCAACCAGACAGCCCAACCGACGAGTGCTCCTCTTCAGGAACTGACGCCGGATCACCTCAGCCCACTGCAGCAGCAACCTCCAGCGCAACCTCAGCCGCAGCAGGAACCTCAACGCGAGCCAGAACCAAGACGGATTCAACTTTCGAAACGGGACGAGCTGATGAGAGCCATGGGAATAACGGAAGAAATGGAATGCCAACTATCTTAATTATTCATTTAATACAGATTTGTTGTCATAATCCAAAAGACACAGTGCCAGTGATAATAAACATTCAAAATGACAAACAATTCTAAGCATTTTATTTAAACATTCAAAAATATCCAAGTTCGAACAAAAACACAAACACAGAGTGCGCGACAAAACAAATTTCATTAAAATTAAGAAAAATAAGTGATAGAAAAATTCAAAAACAAATGAAGTTTTCAAAAACTATTAAACAAAATCGCTTCGATTTAAGTTACAAACTAAATCATAAAAACTAACTGCTCAGCCAAAAGCATATGTGAACATACCTCACTTGAAATAAAATTAAATGCTTATATAAACTGGACAACTAAAAACACTCAAATTTCAAAATTCAAAGAATCAAATTTCGACTCACAAACTTTCAACGTTTACAAACATCACTGTAAAGCTAGCACCAAGAAAAATGGCACCGAAAAACGCTAACAAAAGTCAACCGTAAAATCGTAAAAATGGGAATCAAAACAGTTTAGAAAGACACACTCAAATTTATCACAGTGCTAAACAATTCAGAAAGAACAATATTTCAACAGCAAATTTTTTTGAAATGAAGTTAAGTTTGACAAGTGTTTACACTCAACAAAAAAGCTATCAAACATCAAATCAGTTAAAAACAATTTTCGAACTCAATCTAAATTCAAACAAGTTCAAATATAAACTTTAGACAAATTTTCTCACACTATGTCACACAAGGCGACAAATCTACCAATTAGTATGGGATGCTGACCCGTGACCGACTACAGAGTTTCAACAATTAAAAATCTACAAATTTTCAAGAGATGACAGTCTCGCGGGCAAATAACTCAGAAAAACATGAACGAAAAATACGAAAGGAAATGGAAAATTTTGAAGGGAGCGATAATGTTTATCGACAAAATTAACAAGACGAAAACAATTAAAGAAGAAAACTTAAAGCGAAAATTAGAATCGTTTTCTTCCTGATCCATCAAATTAAAATTTTATTAACCAAAATTAAAAACAACAGATGTCGCATCAAAATTCTAAGAAAAATCTTCTAGCACAAGTAATTCTTGAAAAATAGAAAACTTTCGGAAAAATGAAAATGTTATTTACAATAACTAACAGTGTTTGAAACACAAGAAAATTTAAGAAGAAACTCAAATTTCAACAAAATCAAGAATGACTCGATGTGCTTGATAAAACGCTAATATAGTAAATGTGTGATCATAAAACTCTCATGTGACAGTTCGAAAAGTTATTTAAGAAGAATATATGCTTATGACATGTAAATTAATTTGCAACGAAATGAACACCTCGCCAGTGATCTGACTCAATACTCAAATAACGAAGCAGTCGATATAACGCAGAACTTAATATTGGACAATCAGTTCTTCAGTTATGTTTCGACAGTCAATCGTGAGTGTTGCAAAAGCAAATTTAATGTTACATTTTCAAAGTGTCTTTATGTCACAAATGCTAAAAGTTAACGAATGTTAAAGAAGATTTCAGCCCAAGTGAAGTTAATGACAATAACATGAACTAAACTTAAGCATCTCATTCTCAAGTCTCTGTGAAAAGAGAGAAAAGTGTTTTATTTTGTGGAATTACAGTAGCATATAATTCACTTACATCTCTTGAGAGTGAACAAATTTCGTTAAAATTTACTGGAAATTTGGAGCCAATAAATTTTCAACGAAGACTGAAAAATCTGCGAACAAACGTCCAAACCTTCCAACACATCTGGTTAGTAACAACATTCTTCAAAGTTGTGTCTCTGACGGTAATTTTAGCATCTATCGAGAAGCGACGCAGTTGGTAGAGATCTTTCTCCCTCTTGCAATTCTCAAGCTGCGACCTCCCATCGGGCAATGAATGATACATGCTTTAATGCATCCCATGAGTGCAAACTTTCAACAATAAAGTTAACGGAAAAACCAGAATTCACGCCGAAAAGCTTCGAAAAATTTAAAATAAAATTTGACTCAAAAATTGAAAGAACAACATCTTTCACAAATTTCAATTTAAATTAAATGAAAACGGCGAAATTACATGAATGAATCCAAGCTTGTATACAACAAAAAAATTTTTAGCAGATCGAAAAGGAGGCTCTTCACTAACGCGAAAATATCAACTATCCGATTAAGAGCTTGTCGAAACCTTTTCAACGTCTACCTCGTGTGCTTCGACAACCGCGATCTATTCGTCAACAACTGCACCTCTGTCAGAACTAGGGACGAAAGAAGTTCATTTAATCGTGAAAAGACTTCAACGCTAGCATCGAAATGGAGTTCATCACCAACAAGTTTAAAAACTTAAGTTGTTCATGCTCGGGCGCAGAATTAGAAAGATCTCCGGATTCAGAAACATCATCACAAATCCTTGAGTCAACAGCACAATCACCACTGTACAAGAAACTTTTCAAATCGCAAGAAGTCTTCAGTCAAAATCAACAAAATCGGGTATATCGTGAAATATTAAGAAGAGTCGACAAACTCCCTCCTCTACGCCCATTCAAAGTCACTTTTCAGGAATGGATGTATGAAGAAATGTCTCAAGAAACGAGGAATTACTTTCTGTCAAAGAAAGCAGAAATCGATGACATCATTTCATGCCGCAAATTATCTGAATTTGAAACAGATGAGCAGCAAATTCAAGCAATTCGAGAACACTCTGAGAAAAGCTTCGATCTCAGGCAAGAGTTCAACAGATATGCCGAATTACGCTACGCTCGAAGGTCAAGTTTTACAGATCAGCCTCAAGCCCGAGAAGAAAGAGAACATCTTCCTCACAGCCCGGAACTTCCACAAAGAAATCGACGAATTTCTTTCCAAGTGAACAATTCACATTTCTTCAACACAACACCCAAAAATGCTCTAGAACTCTTGAGACTACAATACATCGACGCAGACGACGACGGAAACGACGCCGATGACGAAATGGAGTATGAAGAAACAATTCAGCCTCAATTAAGCGTGCGTGACGCTTGGCAATGGAAGGCCGGAGCCGACGAAGTCAGAAAAAACAACAGAGTTCCCCAAAGCTCAACCCTTCGCCGAAGGAACCTCAATTCAACTCTAAAGCTTAAACGCAAAAAGATAAGTAAGTCTAAATGCTGCATGTTCTAACTTGCATCCCTTACTTCCTTTGATCTCAACTTAAACGTCCGATTATGAAACAAATATCAAAGATAATGAAGATAGTCAGTTTTCTTCAAAACTCAAAGTAAAAGTTTCATATTTCCGACTGACCTCCAAAATGCTCAAGAAAAGAAGAGAAGAAAATAATAAATTGTTTACGAGAGCGGTCAAAACAATTTTCAATTTTGGGAATCTTCAGAAAAACAATTATTTTTCTTCCTCATGACTATTATTCCGACTAAATCTTATTGTGTCTACTACAGTGTAAATAAGTGACTGACCAGAATCAAAATTAACTTCGGAAATTGAAGCTGAACAATTTAAACAAGTGAATAAATTTTCTGTTAAGCTCAAGAAAACCACAAAACATTCATTTTGGGAAAGAGAAGACATAAACAGTTAAAAGTCGTAAAATAATCTTCATGACATTCTGAACTTGAAAGTGAAAATGCATTTTAAACTTTCTTGACCGATACATATTGACTAAATGTGATTATATTTCCACAAAAATGAACAAAATGAAAAAAAAAAAGAAGAAGTGAAAAAAACACATAAACAATTAGAAGTCGAGTGCATCGAGTTGACAGAGTTTATGGCAAACATTCAAAAAAGTGAAATCACTATAAAACAAATGTAAAGTGAATAATGACAATACTACTTATGTCTGTTCTGACTAGTGAGCAAGCATTCGAGTTATTGATCAAATCTTCTAATGGGAAAGCCTAGACGATTTGCAGAACTTGAGAAAAATTCGCTCGGGCAGTCGTACGGTGGACATCAGAATTCTAGTTCATTACAGAAACTGCAGTGAAGAAGGCAATAAAATCAGATTTCAATGACTTTATGCCTCGGAAAAGTTCGAAAAATTTTAGTCTGTAATACAAAAAGCCTACTCATCAGTAACAAATCGATCGAAAAACATTTTGAAGCAACACCAATTCACTTCACAAATTCAAACTGATTAACATCATCAACATTTTCAAATAAAATGTCAGGACCGCCACAAGGACATCAATGTGGGAAAACTCTTCTGCATACTCGAGGGTTCGGTTTGAAGATATTGCACCAATAACATCAATAAAAACGGCGCTCAACAAACCTCAATAAACATCTTTATCCAAACTTAAGTCAACACCAACTTCGACAAAACGCCAACCATGCCAACTACAATAACATCGAAAAGTCAATACTTTGCCTAATGGAAACCCTACAGTGACTACACTTGGAAATGCAACCCATTTATCAAGTGATTTTACTGTTTGAGCAAAAATATCTGTAAAGATCAACAAAAGTGGTATAAGTATTTTCAGTTCTACAGCATCTAACATCTCAAAAGCTTAAGTTCGCTAAAAACAATTTCACCTAAAAAGGCGCAAAGAGCGGAAAAACATCTGTCCATTCTTTGAAAAATGAAAAAAGTGACTATAAAATAAAAACCATTTTCTGAAGAAAAGCATTTTATTTGAAAAACGGCTTAAATCAGTTACAAAACAATTCACAACTGACAAGCAGTACAGTCAAAACACTTGAAAGACAGTCATAGTGATAAACGAATTTTCTTATCTCTATTTTCAAGTGACAAAATTTTGAAAATACCCGCTGAAAAATTGTACGGAATAATCTCTTTTGATTCTTATGCAATTGTTTATATGTAGAAAAGAGAAAAAGTGAGCACGCTTCGAGGCTTCGTCGCTTCGAAAAATATGTGGCACCGTTATGAAAAAAACGAAAAACAAAACAACCCACTAATCGAACAATTTGACTAAAGTTATCAAGAAATGGAAATTTTCGTCGAGAAAGAAAACCTCTTTGGCAATTTAGAATTTTATTCATGGACACTTTGAGAAACAACGGAAGTTGTTTAGTGGAAAGCTGCAACAATAGTGTAATACAGATATTCCAGAGTTATAATACATGAGCCCCGGCCTTCGTAACTAGCAGCTACTGTTGCGTGTGCTGACGCAGATGGCGGCGACAAGTCCTAATGTCCGATGGAAGAAATGCCGTTTGACATCCGTCACTGGTATGACCGCCGTAGGCGGACAAGATCAAAATGGGATCTCGACAGCTCCGAGATCTGCTGCACTTGTCCTACCGGGAAGTTCGATCTCAGGCAGACATATCTGGAAACCAGCAGCCCTTCGAAAAGGCTGTGTAAATGCAGAAAAAAGCTATTGTTGTCGTCAAAAATTATGTATACTATTTCAACACTCGTTTAATGTACAGCATCGCCCAACGCTGGTTTAAAGTAAAGTGACGATTACCCGGCGCGAGTAAGTCTTATGTGACGCGATAACGAAAAGGCCTTGAAGAAGACATGAATAAGTCAGTTTTAAACGAAATTCTATTTACAAACATCAAACTTCTATCTATTGAAGATAATAAAAGTTCAAGATCAACTGACATCTCTTGGCGGAGAAAAAAGAAGAAAAGGAGCAATAAAACTTCAACAAATGAAAAACAGTTAATGTATCTGAGAATCACTCGGAGAAATTAATTTTTCGTCAGAAAGAGGGATTTGAAATTTCCCGGGGACAACACGGTGAACTGATAGTTAACTGCCAATTAATTTGAAGTGATCCTGAAAATAACCGAGTTTCGAAAACTAAAAGCTGATCGGCAACAGAACTTCTATCTCAAAAGTTTAAAGTGAAACCGCTCTATTAATTGGTTCAACATTTTAGAGTGAGAGAATTAACGATTAAGGCCCGGTAATTCAACATTTGGCAAAGAATTCAAAATTATTTCTCGATGAAGCAGACGAAATAATAATCGTGAAAAGTGCAAAAACATTCAAAATTAAAAACTCTTTCTTTTAAAATTATTATCTTTGATAATTTTGAAACTCCCAATCGACGAAATTAAAGATATGAACATCTCCATTATTTAAAATTTCAACTTTTATTTAAAAATGGCGAACTAATAACAATTTGGTAAAATGGAGACCAAAATAATAAAAACAATTAATATATCAAAAAAAAATTAGATTAAAAAAGTCAACAAGTGAAAACGCCACCTACAAAAAAGTTTCGATTAAATTAAACCAAGCCAACAAGTTTAATTAAAATATTCAAAATGCCATCTTTTCAAATGAATTTTAT
>Ga0194042_1000153_pt1 | contig 20866 bp, 20 predicted proteins | sample JunL4412m_MetaG_FD_148974 | JGI IMG/M metagenome (GOLD analysis project Ga0194042, IMG submission 148974) | Anoxic zone freshwater microbial communities from boreal shield lake in IISD Experimental Lakes Area, Ontario, Canada - Jun2016-L442-12m | ecosystem: Environmental > Aquatic > Freshwater >...
CGCGCTGCGCGATAAAGCTGCCGGGAAGAAACTTGCGCTCTCGATTGTCCGTAAACAAAATCCCGTCGCGATTGAGATCACCGATTACGTCTACACGGTCACGGAATCCCAAGCGACGCCGGAGTTCAAACTTATACCGCTCGTTGCGCCCGGCGACGTCGTTCCTGTCAAAGCATTGACGAGTGAACCCTCTACGAGCAATGATCCGCTTGCCACGCTTTTGGATGGAAAACTGGCGAAAACCTACGGCCCTGTTTTTGGGAACGGGACTTTGGACGGACAGTACAAAATGGATTTCGGTGCCGCACAAAACATCGCGCAGGTCAATTCATTCACCTTCGTTCAAGGTGGTACGCGCGGACGACAGCATTTCATTTTGTTTGGAAGCAATGCCGCTGCGCCGGGCCACAAGTTCGACGATGCGTCTCAATTCACGCCGATCATTGAAGTCGATACGCTTGTCACGACGAAAGAGAATTTCGTTGCGACAAGCATCCGCCGATCGAATGGCCAGCCGATCGGAAGTTTCCGCTGGCTGGTGTGGGCGGTGGTTCCGATCAGCAGTAACGATGAGAATTCAACGTATCAGGAATTGCAGGTGATCCCGGCGAAGTGACCGAGGTCATCACGCGCGGACGATGAACGCGCTGTTTTCAATCGTGAGTTGCGGATTGAAATAGGGGTCGTCGGGGAAACGTCCGAGCCAGAGTTTTTCGAAGCGCTCGATTTCGCGTGGCTCGACACCTTTGGGTCGGCTCAACGATTCAAAGTGGAAGAGCTGCGCGTGGGGCGAATAGACCACGCGCAAGCCGCTCGCGACGAGCTTCATGCAATAATCCACGTCGTTGTAATTCAGTGGAAATTCTTCGTTCAATCCGCCCACCGATTCGTAATAATCCTTGCGCGTCATCAAACACGCGCCGGTCACGGCGATGAAATTTTTGTGCACTGCGTTCCCAAAAAAGTACCCCGGATCGCCGCCGGGAAAACAGTAGTACGGATGCCCTGGCTTCCCGCGCATCACGACCACTCCCGCGTGTTGCAAGCGTCCATCCGGAAAAATCAGTTTCGCTCCGACCGCTCCGACCCCGTCGCGCTGGGAGAATTCCAGCATCGATTCCAACCAGTCCGGCGTGATCACTTCCATGTCGTCGTTCATGAACAACAGATGCGATCCGGTCGCGTGTTTCGCGCCGAGATTGTTCACGCGCGACCAATTGAATCCCTCATCATACGTCACGCGCCGCACGCCCAACTTCGAATACCGTGCTTCCATTTCAGCAGGCATTTGGTTGCGGTCCATGACGATGACTTCAAATTCGCGCCACGTGCTCTTTTCAAAAATGCTCGCGACGCAACGGTCCAGATAATTCACTTCGACGCCGTCAATGATCTTCGCTTTGCACGTGCTGGGAATGATGATGCTGACCTTGGGTTTCCCAACAATCTCAAATCGTACACGATGAAATCCCGGAGCCGGGCCGTCTTCAACGCGTCCGCGCGCGCCGAGCCGTTCGATATGTTCCTGCAACGCGCGCTGAGCCGTGACGTGCGCCTTCGGTTTCGCGCTGCTTCCGGACGCTGTCGATGTCGGGAGCATTCGCCAGTGGTACAACACGTCCTGGATGTGAAGAACACGGTTCGTCTTTTCGATGATGCGCAGCACGAGATCGTAATCCTGTGCCGTATCCATCGAACTGCGGTACCCGCCAATCTCGCGAACGAGTGCTGTGCGATACGCGCTCAAGTGGCACGTGTACATGCAGGCGAGAAAATATTCGGGTGACCAATCGGGCTTGAAGAACGGCTCGACATGGCGCCCGGTCATATCGATCTTGTCTTCATCGCTGTAAATGAAATCCAGCGTCGGATCTTTTACGAGCGCCTTCGCAACTTCAAACAGAGCGTGTTCGGTCAGCTCGTCATCGTTGTCCAATGTCGCGATAAATTCACCGGTCACGAGTTCCAACGCTGAATTACTCGCCGCCGAAATGTGTCCGTTCTTCGGACGGTATACGACTTTGATTCGCGCATCTTTCTTCGTGTATTCGTCCAAGACAGTCCGAATGTGCGGAGCCGACGAACAGTCATCGGCGATGCATAATTCCCAGCGCGGATAAATCTGATTCAAGACCGAATCGACGGCTTTGCGCAGATACGTTTCCGGGACGTTGTACACCGGCATGATCAGCGAAATCGTTGGCGGATTTGACCAACCAGCCATGGTCTCGCGCATCGCATTGCGTCGCTCCGGTGTGATCTGATTGCGCACTCGCCATGCTTCATACGCGTTCTGCGGAATCGACGCGTCCGGCGGAAAAAGCTTCTGACGGAACTCGCTGAGATTGAAACTGAGCAGCAGCTTCACACCATACTTAAAGGAGCGCGAGAAGTTCCGCCGCGCGCGCATGTCTGCGAGCTTCCAGCGCAGCGCTTCAATCCACATGCGGATATCCGAAATCGGCTGCGCGTTGAATTTTAGTAATTTGAAATCCATCGGCACATCGGCGGGATCAAATCGCAACGCTCGGACGGGCTGCTTGATGTTTACATATTTGACCGTCTCACGCTTGCCTGACGCGTCCGACAAAAATACTGAATCTTTCTCCGTGAATCCGTCGCCTGTGTCGTAATAAAATTGGGCGAGCCCGCTGCGTTCGCTTTCAAGCTGCGCTCTCACGCGCACCCATCCGGGCGATAGCCGTTTCTCCGCTGTAAAAAACGGATCCCGTCCCAACGAGCGCCACGCGTTGCCGCTTATGTTTTCGACTTGTCCGCCTGATCGTAAGTCAGTTTCATTCGCCCCACCAAACGACCAGAATACGCGCCCCATCCGCACAAACGGTCGCAGCAGTGCATTTGTAAATTGATACGCTCCGCGCGCAAATCGGTACGGCAGCGGCAGTGACTGGATCGAGAAATCGAGAATCGAAAACCGTCCGCGCATCAGCACGTCGATTCGGATCGCAGAAACCTTGCTTGGAAAATCGATGCGCTTGGACGATCCCAATTCGCCGCAATCGTGATCGTATTCAAGGAAGGGAATTAGTTTGAATACGTGCGCTGAATGGGCGTCATTCAATGACATCGGGAAATCAGTGAAGGCTCGAATCGCCAGCTTCACTCGCGATTCGGCACTGATTATATGGAGGCGGAATTGGTAGGCCCCGGCTGGCATCGAAACCGGGAAAACGAAATGCGGTGTTTCGCCCGACGCGACCCATTCGCCGCGATTTCCGCCGGGAACAATTTCAGGCGACGGAACCAGCGCGCTTGCGTCGATTCGCTGAGGGACGATGCTGCTCGTGAAAGAAGGTGTTGATGCGACGGGTGACAAGTGATCCTCGAAAAATGAGCGATGTGTGATATACTAGCCGAAAACGCTCGATAAACAATGTAAGGCGATTGATTGGACTTTGATTTGCGCTGCAACGAATGGAACGTGGGTGCGTCTCAAATTGGGACGAAACGAGATTCGGAGTCGAAACGATGAAAACGATCAAAGGCATTATTCTGGCAGGCGGCACGGGCTCGCGCCTCTTTCCGCTGACGCGCGTCACCAACAAACATCTGCTGCCCGTCGGTCGCAAACCGATGATCATGCACTGCGTCGACAAATTGACCGAAGCCGGCATCAAAGAAATCATGGTCATCACGGGCCCCGAACACATGGGCGCGATCGTGACGCTGCTCGGCTCCGGAAAAGATTTCGGCTGTCATTTCACGTACCGCGTCCAGGACGAAGCCGGCGGCATCGCCCAAGCCCTGGGACTGTGCGAAGCGTTCGTTGGGACGGATCATTGCTGCGTGATCCTCGGCGACAACATTTTCACGGCTTCGTTGAAGCCGTACGCAGATCGGTTCAAGGCCGTTGATGCCGGTGCGATGCTCTTGTTAAAAGAGGTTCACGATCCGGGTCGATATGGTGTCGCAGAACTTTCCGCCGACAAAACGAAAGTCGTCGGGATCGAAGAGAAGCCCAAGAATCCGAAGACGGACTACGCGGTAACCGGCATGTATTTTTATGACTCGCCGGTCTTCAAATGCATCAAGACGCTGAAGCCCAGCGGTCGCGGCGAGCTGGAAATCACTGACGTCAACAATTATTACGTCCGCCAGGGCACTCTGCTGTGGGATGAATTGCCGGGCGATTGGACCGACGCCGGGACGTTCTCGTCGCTCTTAAAAGCAAACGAAATCATGGGGAAAGACGATTAGTTTCGGGTTTCGCGATAAAGAAATGGAATGACTATGAAGCTATTGGTAACAGGCTCAGCAGGATTTATCGGATCAAGTTTTGCGCGGCTGAGCGTGGCTCAGGGGCACGACGTGATCGTACTCGATTCGCTCACGTATGCAGGCAACCTCGCGAATTTGAATCCGATCAAAGACAGCCCGCGCTTTCAATTCGTAAAAGGCGACATCCGCGACGGCAAACTCACGCTCGAATTGCTGCACGCGCACAAGCCTGACGCGCTCGTCAATTTCGCGGCGGAAAGCCACGTGGACCGCTCGATCATGGACGCTTCGCCGTTCGTCTCAACCAACGTCGGCGGGACGCAAGTGCTATTGGATGCCGCTAAAAAATACGGTGCACCGATCCGTTTTTTGCAAGTTTCAACCGACGAAGTCTACGGCTCAGCCGACGACAAAAAACCGTTCACCGAACAGCATTATTTGAAGCCATCGAGTCCTTATGCGGCGAGTAAAACGAGCTCCGATTTGTTCGTGCTCGCGTTCCATCACACGCACAAAATGGACGCGCTAATCACGCGCTGCTCGAACAACTACGGCCCGTACCAATTCCCGGAAAAACTGATTCCGTTGTTCACGACGAATCTTTTCGAAGGCAAAAAGGTTCCGGTCTATGGCGACGGCATGCAGATCCGCGATTGGATTCATTGCGACGATCACAGCCGGGGCGTTTTGGCTGCGCTTGAAAAAGGGAAGAGCGGGGAGGTCTACAATCTTGGCGGTGGAAACGGGACGCCGAACATTGAGATCACCAAGCAGCTTTTGAAACTCACTGGGCGCGACGACTCCTTTATTCAATACGTCCAGGACCGTCCCGGCCACGACCGCGTGTATTTGATCGATCATTCAAAAGCGACGCGCGAACTCGGTTGGACGCCGCAGGTGTCGTTCGAGCAAGGCCTCGCCGACACCGTCGCATGGTTCCGCGAAAATCGCGCGTGGTGGGAGGCGATCAAATCCGGCGAATACCTGGCGTACTACGAAAAACAATACGGGAACGCATAGTCCGTTTCATCTCAATAGAATTGGAGAATTCATGCTCAGTAAAAAAGTGATTTTGATCGGCAAGGGACATCTCGGAAGCTACTTGAAAAACCTGTGGCAGATTCCCGACGAGTTGCATTGGGCGCGCGAAATGTCCGACTTGAATGTCGAGACGCTCAAGCGCCTGCAGCCTGATGTCGTGATCAACACGGCGGGCAAAACGGATCTGCGCTGGTGCGAAGACAACGCGAACGAATGTTTCCGGTGCAACGTCAGTGCGCCGATCAGCGTGTATCGCGCGGTGAAGGAAGCGTTCAACGGCAACATTCCATACATCCATCTCAGCAGTGGTTGTGTGTGGGACGGCCCGTATCGCCCGGACGGAAAACCGTTCCTGCCAAACGATCCGGCCACACCCGCGTGTTTTTATGCGTGGACAAAAGCGGCGTGCGACGCGCTGTTGATCTCGGAAGCCACCGCGCCAGTTATCGCGCTGCGCCCGCGCCAAGTGTATTCGCCGCTTGCCTCCGCGCGCAACACGCTGACGAAATTAAATTCCTATGCGAATTTGCTCGATACGCCAAATTCGATGACAAGCGCTGATACGATCGCGACGACCATTGAGCAACTGCTCGACATGTCGCACTACTCGCAATGGCCGTTCATCATGAACGTGTACGAGCGCGGCTTCTCGTCGCCGTTCGAAGTCGGCACATTCTTGGCCGAAGCAGGCACGCGCAATGCGCCTGGGAAATTGACCAAGAGCGAACTCGACACCTGGCACAAACCCAAGCGCGTCGATGCGGTCATTGAAGACAGTTATTTCGAAAAGACGTTCAATCCGCCGACCGTTCAAGACGAATTGAAACGCAACATCGCGCTGTATGCGACGGCGATTAAGAAATAGGTTTCGCGTGTCGGGTTTCGAGTTGTCTAACTCGAAACCCGAAACGAGAAACTCGAAACAGTCGTTAATCCACCCGATCCACTTCACGTCCGGCTTCGTGATGCGCGGCATGTTCGTACCACGTCGAAGGCTGATTGCGTTGTTCGATCAACTCGAGCGTTGCGCGGACGGGGCCGCCGTTTTGCAGCGGCATGTTGTCGAACGTCATGCGCTGGATCACACCGGATGATGCGTCGAAATAAATGTCGATGAATGCCGGGCCTCGAAAGTCAGGCGAGCGTTTGACGCCATGCAAATGGTGGCTGCGTTCGGTGCTCGATCCACTCAACGTTTCGGGCGCGAGAATGTCGAGTGTGTACGCTTCCTGAATGTGCTGCAAATTCGAGCGCATATCCGTGAACGGGACGCCGCGTTCGACGCCGGGAATGTCGCCGCGAAATCGCGCTTTGTTTTTGCTGAGCCGGACGGCACCATCACCGCGAATCGACCACGCATGAGTCCCATCGAAGCCCGCGATCAGCGCTTCACCGTTGTTGTATTTTCGAAACAAAACAAACCGGTCGCCACTGCCCACATGCAGCGTCGCGCCATTTATAGAAGGTAACGGCGCTCGATGCGGATCACGCGGGCCGGTGTCCCAGGGTTTAGGGACGCTTGAATCGTAGACAGCAGAAATGCGGTACGTCCGGTCACCAGACGTTTCGTTGGCTTGAATCAAACGCAAGCAAGCCGCCGACGCAGTCTCACCGCGCAAGACAAAATACGATGCCATTCCGGCGACGAGCAATATCACAGCCGCCCAACGCAGCGCTTGGTGACGCAGAAATTCCCAACGCGAAATGCGCTGAACTTTGGCGGCATCGGCTGCGTGAAACTGCCACGCCAGCATCGCGTGAATGTCCAGGCGTTCAAGATAGGCCGTGCGAAACGCGTCGTCGCGGGTCATTAAGTTGTTGATCTTCGCGGCGTCTTCGGTGGACGGATCACCATCGATCAAGATGGCAAGCAGTCGCTCGTTTTCGTTCGGATTCAAGTCGCGTTCAGTTGTTTTCATGCGTGTTCTCCCGCCGCAAGTCGCCGTTGAGTGCATTCAAGCAAGGCCTCGCGGATGCGGTAAAGCGTCTGTGAAATCGACGCGGTCGGACGTTTTAGTTCCTTCGCGAGCGCGTCGACCGAGCCACCTTTTGCGTAGCGTTTCTTGAGCATCTCCCGCTGATTCGCAGGCAGTTTCTCCAGGCATAACGCGAGTGCGCGCTGCCGCTCCAAAAACGTTTCACCGCGCTCAGCCGTATGCTCGGAGAGACACGAAATTGCCGCGTCATCAAACACATGTTTATCGCGCGCACGGTCGCGCCGGTCAGCGAGCACTTCGAAATAACAGACCTTCAACGCCCACGGAATGAAGTCGATTTTCTGCGTGGCAAACTCGTCCAATTTTTCGAGCATGACGACATTGGCTTTTTGCAATACCTCATGCGCGCGATCAGGATTTCGGATCAGCGTGATGACGTACGCAAACAAACGCGGTTGAGCTGCGACGAGCGATTGTGTGAATTGCTGGGATGATGGGTCCATGGACATGATCGAATGAGCGTCCTACTTCCCGCCCTTTTTCCCCTTCTTCGGCTCCGGTGCCTTGTTCGGATCGTAGTCTGGATTCTTCGTTGCCATCTGCGCGTTGATCTCTTTCAAATACGCATCCATTTTCTTTTCCAATTCAGCGGCCTTCGACGCTTGTTCTTGGGCGAGGTCGTGCTTCTCGCTGTAGTCTTTTGACAGATCGAACATGCGCACAGCGCCGGTTTCGTAAACTTTGAAAAGCTTCAAATCTCCAGAAATCATGACCGTCGCCGGGCCGTCGTTTTCGTGGTCGTAGTGCGGGAAATGGAAATACATCTCGGGGCGCGAGCGTTTCACGTCGCCGGTTCCGGTCGCGAGAATTGATGCGAAGCTGCCTCCTTCGATTCCCTTCGGCAATGGACCAGGCAGATGCGCGAGTTCGGCAATCGTCGGAAGCAGGTCGAAGTGCGCAACGCGAGCGTGACTGCATGCTCCGGCTTTGACGCCGGGGCCGCGCATCAAGAACGGAACCCGCAGTCCCCCTTCCCACAAATTGCCTTTGCCACTGGTCAGCGGCGCATTCTGGTTGCGCCCCTGCCCGCCGTGATCCGCTGAGTAAAACACATACGTCGTCCCGGCGAGTCCGAGGTCGTCAATCTTCTTCAGCAGCATTCCGATGGTCACATCCATGTCGTCGAGCACTGCTGCTTCTGCGACTGAAAGATGCTTCAAATTCGCGGCGCTGTCTTCGGTCAAGCCAGCTTTTTTCATGTAAACAGCGAGCGTCTCTTTGCGCGCCCCTTCCGGACCGCGCGCGGCGTACTGCGAGATTTGGAGGAAGAACGGCTTTTTGGCAGCAGCCTGTTTGGTCATGAACGCCATGCCTTTTTCAGCGTTGCCGAATGCTTCTTTCGGGTTCGGACTGTTCACGTTTTCCGGGCCACCGTTGTTGTTCGGGCCGTCGTTTTCAGTGAAGCCGTGCTTGGATGGATTGACGCGACCAAGATGCCATTTTCCAAAGTGCGCGGTCGCGTAACCCTGGTTCAACAACATCATCGGAATCGTGATTTCGTCTTCAGAAAGTTCGAGCACGCATTTCGGCGGGATCATCTTCAACCCATTGTCCGCTACCATATCTTTCTTGCCTTCGCCGATGTACGTCATATGTAAAAGCGCAGGTGTTTTGCCGGTCATCAACGCCGCTCGCGACGGCGTGCAACGCGGTGACGCGGCATAGCCATTGGCGAAGCGCATACCTTCTTTGGCGAGGCGTTCGAGGTTCGGGGTGTGATAAAAATCGTTCCTTGATTTTGGGATCGCATCGTCCATCTGCACCGACGAATTGGCCCAACCGTGCGCCTCACCGTAGATGATCACGAAGTTCGGCTGCTTCACGCCGGGCGCGATGTCGGCTGCAAAAACAACGCCCGCGCACAAAACACACGCCACAAGAACGACAATACATTTGGACATGTCCAAGACTCCTCAAATTACTTGAACGGCACTTTCAACCCTGCCGATTTCGCGAGCGCTTTTTGCCGCGCGTCGAACGTCAAAAAAGTCCTCGCGCCCAGATGAACTGCCGTGGCGACATGCAGAATGTCCAGTGCGCGATGGCCGCCATGCCTGGTATGAAGATCGGAATAGGCCAATGCCAATTTGGTTACCGCTTCAGGATCGTATGCGACTTTCACGTTTACTCCCGTCGCACAGTCAAAATGCCATTGCCCGCAAATATGTTCCGCCAGTTGACGCCTAAATCCTTTTGTGGAATCGCTCGTATGAACGAAAACTTGATAGATGGTCGCTTGGAGAAATTCGAATTCCAACATGGAGGTGAAGTGTAGCGGCTCCTTCATTGCCCGTTTATATGCAACCGCCTCATCGTGGTTTGCTTGAATGCGGTACGACGCACAGATGAAGCTTGTGTCGGGGTATTCAATCATGGTTGCCCCGTTTCGGCTGCGCGCATCTCCTCGACTTCCTCCGCACTCAAATAGCGGTCCCCAAAGATGGCTTTTGCCCGTGCAGTGTAATCCGGGTGAACCAGCTTCTTCTTCTTCGCGACCTTCGGTGGCGACAATTGTGCGATTGGCTTGGCATGCCGGGTGATTTCGACATCTTCACCGGACTTCAGCCAAGCCTCGATCTTCTTAAAGTCATAGCGCAGGTCGCGCAGGGTCGCAGTTTTCATATTGTCAATGTATCACAAAATTGTGATATTTCAAGAATTGCCCATCGATAGCGGCACACACCACCGCTATTTGAAGGGCGCTTCCGTGATGTCCAAATCCGGCTTTGTATTCCAGCGTGGCTTCCACCCGAGCTTCTCAACTTTCGTTCGGAATATGACCGTGTTGTCGAGATCGAGATCCTCTGTCCAAATGAATTTTGCACCTTTGAAATCAGCCTGATAAAACGGTTCTTTGGGCTTCACGCGCTCTTCCGTAAATTCCGTTGCGTTGGCCCACTTGCTGTCGTCGAAATCAACGGCCCACCATTTGTCTGGAATCGGCGTGTGCTCAACTTTCGGATTCTTCGTATCACTGTTCAACGGTCCTTTAAAAAAATTCTTCGCTTTCCACGTCGCGTTACTGACGGTGCCGTCGGCGAACTTGATGATGAAACCGCCGTCGCCAATATGATCGCCGTATTCGAGGCCCGTCTTTGGATCGGCGTTATCTTTGGCCATGATCGCGATAGTCATCGGGTACTCCGGCAGAATGTCCACGCTGACGACATTGTGCGGAGTGAACTCAATGGGATCAACCGCGCGCAATTTTCCATTGATGTACATCACGAACCAATTGTCGGCGTACACATTGACTTTGATCGTGTCGGCCATCGTGGGTTTGATCAAGCCTTTGTTGTCAGGCTTCCCTTTTCCTGTTCCACCGCCGCCTTGAGCGCCGGGACCACTTGGAGCGCGCGTTTCTCCGACTGTTTCGTTTCCATCATTTTGGGCGCTGGGCTTGGGAGGAGTGTCATCGTTGCGCGGAGGAGGCGGACCGTCTTGACGGGGCGGCGGTGGGCCGTCTTCGCGCGGAGCACCTCGGCCTTCGCCACGCGGTGGACGTTCTCCGTCACCGCGCGGCTGGCCCGGACCGTCAGCGCGAGACGCACGACCTTCACCGCCGCCGGGATTGCGCTGGCCTTTTTTGTAGACTTCGGTCTTCGTCGTTCCATCTGCTTCGGTGAATAAAAATGTGTAGGAACCATCATCTTCGAGCGAGTAACGGATCGTGCGGTTCTGTCCATTCACGCGGTAGGTCAACGTAAATTTCTTCATGTTCTCGTTCGTAAAATCAGTGATCGTCGCGCCGCGTAACGGAGTGCCCGCACCGCGCATCGGCTGTCCGCTGGGTTGCGGATCGACCTGTCCGCCCTTCTCAGTTACTTCGCCGTGGAAGCCGCCGTTCAAGTACGGATACGTTTTGGTTGAATGATAATGATAATGTCCTTTCGCGTCTTTGTGCCCATTGAACACGTCGAGATTTTTAGCGGGCGAGCCGTCGGGTTCGTTCAGCCCGTAGATCGGATACCCATCGAGTGCATAGGCAATCGGCTTCCCGGGGCCGACGAGTTTTTCGAGATGCAGCGGTGCGATGTGATAGTGGTAGTCGTCCGCGCGTCCGCAATGCCCGCCGAATTCGTCGAGTTCACCCGCAGTGAACGTATCCGTCTTGCCGTCATTTTTGATCGGATTAAAAATGGGGATACCATTGGCCGCGAGCGCAATCGCGCCTCGGAAAAAGTGGTCTTTCGCCGACAATGGATTTTTGGCTTCGACGGGCTTCAGTGGAATGCGCCACGCGTTGTCACCCATGTAAGATTGCGCGATGGGGACTTGTTGCTGCCATGCTGTGATGCCGACCATCATGCGATGTTCGGGGAGCGCTTCCGTGCGGACGTAGAGAAAATCTTTGTCGAAACCGAGTTTCACTTTGCCGTAAAAAGCGAGGAACGCCTGCGCTTGTTCAGGCGTGGGTGTGCCGTCAGTGGACTTGCCCTCCGCGCTGATCGCCGTGTCGCGAATCGCGGCTTGTGTGTCATTCCGCTTCGGGCGTTGAGTGTCGTCGCGTGGGTCGCCTTGCGGAGGACCGTCGCGTTTCGGACCGTCTTTTTCGGGACCGCGACCTTGTGCAGATGCAGAGCTGTCTGTCTTGCCGGTGCGGTCATACGTGACTTTCAATTCTGCTTTGGACAGCGTGATGTCTTTGAGCGCGGCTGTCAAAATCGGGCCGGAGACCGACGATGCGGGGCCGCTCAGTTTCGGAGCGTCGGAGAGCGCATACATCGTCAGTGTGTACGTTTTCAATCCCGGTCCTTTTGAATGCGGCGGAGCGTACCCGACGCGGTCCTTGATTGTGTTCAATCCGGCGGTGCCGACTCCAGTCGAATTTTTTTCAAGCCGCGTGACAGTGGGCGCGATGTTGTAGAGCGTCCAATAAAATTTCAAACGGCCTTCGGGGTCAGAGTGATTCATGATCAGCGCGAAACTTTTCGTCCCGGCAGGCGCACCGCTCCATTCCAAAGGCGGTGTTACACCGGCTCCGTCGCCTGTGAATTCTTCAGGCAGGGCACCGTTCGGGCCGAGCACAGAACTCTTCAAAACAAAAGCTCCGCCACTCTCGCCGGCCGATGCAGCAAGCGCCACGGTCATGAGTAGAAGTGTGGTTCCAATCGTTCGATTCATCGCGTGTTCCTTTTTCAGTGTAACTGTTTTTTACTCAAGTCTGTTGCCGCAAACCCAATTGGGAGCAATGTCTACTCATAAGCTCCATCTGGTAGCAGAATCTCAACACAGATTTTCGAAAACAATTATTTTTTCTGAGTCGAACAGTGTAGCCGAATGTATCCGCCCCTTTATACAGGACATTCACGATGAACTATTTGCTGGTGTTTCGAAGTATGGTATGTGCCGCCGTGTTGATTATGACTCGGTTAGTCGCGAGTGACGTGACGGTGCATCGCATTCCGGATCGCGGGATTCAGCCACAGTCGATTGTGGACGGCAAGGGCGTTTTGCATGTCGTCTATTACAAAGGCGACCCGGCGGGCGGCGATCTGTTTTATGTGCAATCTAAAGACAGCGGCGCGACGTTTTCACCCGCGCTGAAAGTAAACAGCCAGAGCGGCAGTTCTATTGCGATGGGCAACATTCGCGGCGCTCGCATCGCGCTGGGAAAGAACGGACGCGTGCACGTCGCATGGATGGGCTCGAACACGGCGGCTCCGCGCGGCCCGAACAAAGAATCGCCGATGCTGTACGCGCGCTTGAACGATGCGGGGACGGCCTTTGAAGAGCAGCGCAACATCATAACGAAAAATTATGGACTCGATGGCGGCGGCACGGTTGCGTCGGATGATCAGGGCCACGTGTTCGTGACCTGGCACGGTCTCTCCGGCATTGAAGGTGTCAAAGGGGAAGAGAACCGGCGCGTGTGGATCGCGCGGTCGAGCGATGACGGGAAGACGTTCGCTCCTGAAGTTTCCGCGACCGAAGTAAAAACCGGAGCGTGTGGTTGCTGCGGGATCAGTTCAGTAGCCGACACGCAAGGCAATGTATTCGTGCTGTACCGCGCCGCGGGAGAAAAGACAAACCGCGACATGATCTTGCTCGCATCGCACGACAAAGGCGCGTCGTTTGACGTCCAAAAATTAGATTCGTGGGTCGCGAACATGTGCCCGATGAGTTCGTCGTCGCTCAGCGCTATGCCGAGCGAAACAGCCATCGCGTGGGAGAACAAAGGCCAAGTATATTTCGCGCACATTCGTCCCGGGACGAATGACGTTAAACCCATCGCGGCTCCGGGAAACGGAGTCGGACGCAAGCACCCGACCATCGCCGTGAACACAGCCGGCGAGACGCTGCTGGCGTGGGCGGAAGGCATGGAAGGCTGGGGCAAAACGGGCAGCGTGGCGTGGCAGACGTATGATAAAAACGGTGTACCGTTGGCAAAAGGAAACGCGCCGGGCGTGCCGAAGTGGAGTTTAATTTCCGCCACGGCGCGCGCGGATGGCGGCTTTGTGATTCTGTATTAATACGAATAGTAGAACGGGCTTTTAGCCCGATCATTGACATGACCAACAACCACTACTTCTCGATCCGATACAGCGCCTTTTTGGTCCGAACGATCAGCGCTTTTCCGACGATTGCAGGCGAAGCCATGCAGCCTTCTTCGAGCGTGTTTTCGGCCAGTTTCTTAAATGTGTCTCCGGGTTCAAACACAATGGCCGCGCCGATGTGATTGAAGAGATAAATGTGGCCATCTGCGTACATCGGCGACATGGAGTATTCTTTCAGCAGCTTTTCAATCCAGACGATGTGCCCGGTGGCGGTGTCCACGCTGGTCAGGATGCCGGTGTCGCTGATCATGTACATGCGGTTGCCGACGATGACGGGGGTCGGGCGCGTCGGGATGCTGACGGTGACGGGTTTGGCGTCAGGCTTGCCGACATCGGCCAGCATGGTGCCTTGGCTCGTGAGTTTCCAGAGGACGTTCTCCGGAGGCAAATCGAGCTTTTCACCGCCACCCGCGATAGGCTTGACGCACCACATCTGTGCTCGCATGAAACCAGTGTCGAGGAACAACAAGCCGTTGGCGAAGACTGGGATCGGCACATTCGAGAAGCCGGGATGAGCCAGTCGCCACAGTTCTTTCCCCGTGTTCGGATCGTACGCGTAGAACGCTTCCGCCGCCGGGGCGACGATCTGATCTTTGCCGTCCACTTGATATAGCAGCGGTGTGCCGTAGGCCTTCTTTGCGTCGGTTTTCGTCGTCGGTTTGAAGGGAATCGAGCGCGGTGTTTTCCACGCAACTTTGCCGTCTGATTTATTCAGCGCGAGTTGGTATTGCACATCCATGCCATCGATGCAGACGATGAGTTTATCCTTATACGAAATCGGCGTGCTGCCCGCGCCGTTTTGTGTAGCATGCTTCGTGTCCGTGTTTTCCCAGACTTTCTTACCGTCGTGGGTCGAGACGCAGGCCATACCATAAGTACCGAAGAAGACGTAGAGTTTTCCGTTTTCCAAAATCGGCGAAGGCGACGCGAAGCTGTTGAGCTTGTGCTTCGTTTCGGGCTTTTCGACGTGGAACACTTCGGTGTCGAAATTGATCTTGCCGGTGTCGAGCGCGACGCTGATGACGCGCAGCGATTTGCCTTCATCGGTCGAGTTCGTCATCCAGATTTCATTGCCGGAGACGACAGGCGAGGACCACGCTTCGCCGGGAAGCGGCGTCTTCCATTTGATGTTTTCGGTTTCACTCCAGGTCACCGGCAGACCTTTGGCCTCGGAGTGGTTTTGTCCGCCGGGGCCTCGGAACTGCGGCCATTCGTCCGAACAAAATGCGGTCTGCGAGAGAACAACAAGAGTCGTGAAGAGAGCGAGGTTGCGCATTGCGGGTTCCTGTGAATATGAGCGAGAGCGTCGCGACGGTTAACATGCCGCCAGTTGATATAAACCGCGAACTATGAAATCGAGATGGGTTTTCCGTCCGGGCCGACCCATTCCGGCGCGGAACCGTCGGCGTAAAATTCTTTCTTCCAAATCGGCACCGTCGTTTTCAAGTCGTCGATCAGAAAGCGGCAGCCGTCAAACGCGGCTCCACGATGCGCGGCGCTGACAGCGATGACGACGCTTGCTTCGCCAATATCCACGCGCCCGAGGCGATGATGAATCACGGCGCGGACGAGTCCGAAGCGTTGCATCGCATCCGAGCGCAATTTTTCGAGCATCTTCCGCGCGAGACTTTCGAGCGCTTCGTATTCGAGTCCCAGGACGCCGCGCCCGAGATGATGGTTGCGCGTCACGCCGATGAACGACACGACTGCTCCCGCGCTGGGATCAGCGGCAAGACGCTCGATGGCGGGTGCATCCAAGGGCGAACGCGTTAAGAGAATGAAGTTGGATTCAAGCATGTGCGGAGAACTTTCAACCTCCACCATAAGGAGGAAGAATGTCGATGCGATCATGTTCGTGGAAGAGTGCGTCACGGCTGACGATCTCGTCGTTGACGGCGATGTTCAGAGAATTCACAAGCCTCGCCATTTCGGGATGCGCTGCAACAAATGCCGCGAGGACCGTCGCTCCCGTAATGCGATCACCAGAAACAACGAGAAGCTCGGACTCCCGCCCGAGCTTCTCGCGCAAAAACGCGTGGTAGACGACATCAACGTTCAAGGCCGGCTCCCATCGTAGGTTCGGATTTAGGACAGCTTGGACAACGCGCCTTGGACGGCGACCATGTCGCGCGCTTCGGGCGTCTTGTCTTGGACTTGAACGAACGCGACTTTGCCATCTTTGCCAACGATGACGGTTGCGCGCTGGCTGATGAACGGAACCTTTGGGTGGCGCAAGTCATACAGATCAGTGACCAGCATCATCGGATCGGCGAGCAAATCGTGGTTGATCTTGCGTTCCGACTTCCAGGCCTTGTGGCTGTACGTACTATCGCGGCTGATGCCGACGACGACAACGTTATCGCCGTAAAGCGAGCGGTCGTTGCTGATCGCGCAATTTTCTTTTTCGCAGGTAGGGCTCCAGTCGAGCGGGTACCACAGCAGCACAACGTTCTTGCCTTTGTTCTGGCTGAGGGTCCAGTCCTGGTCGTCCTGCGTCTTCAACGTGAAATCGGGGGCGGTATCGCCAACTGAAACGGGCATGCGTTCGTTCTCCTGAGTGTATAAAAGTTCGTGGGCTCTCAAGCCCAAAATAGCGCCAAGATTGTACGCGACAAATGCCCGCAGACTACTGAAATATTTCGCGAACATTGAGCGCGAAACCGGGGAGCAGGTCCTCGCTTTTTAGAACGCTGTTTTCATCCAATTCGACTGCATAAAGATTACGCCGACGAATACTAATGGTTCGACGGTCGGGATTAACACTCCAAACCTCCTTTACCCCAGCATCTAGGTAATCTGCCACTTTCAAACTGGAATCGTAAACCGTCTCGTTGGGCGAAATGACTTCGATCGCAATATCGGGAGCGATCGAACTATGTGTAACAGGAATCTCGCCGCCAGGAAAACGCCCGGCGAGAATCACTGCGGCGTCGGGTATTCTGACTTTGCGCTGGGAAACTGGAAAGCAATCAAAACTACCTTCCGTGATGGCGATTCCGCGTTTACCATTGCGCAAATAAGATTCCAAATACCACGCCAGGACAAAAGCAATTCGGCTTGCAAAAAAGCCCATTTCTTTCTTCACAATTTGACCGTCAATGAGCTCATAAACGCCGTCGGCGTTTAGTGCCAGCAACTCATCCGGTGTGACGGATTTTTCCATGACAGAAAGCATTTCAGCGTCTCCTTTCCTACCCCTTCTTAACAGTTCCCAACAACCGGCGGACGATTTCGTCGGGTGTAATTTCTTCGCTTTCTGCGTGGAAGTTCGTGACGACGCGGTGCCGCAACACCAGTTGCGCGACGGCTTCTACATCCGCTGTTGAAGCCGAGAAATTTCCCCGGATCGCGGCGCGGGCTTTGGCGGCGAGGATCAAGTATTGGCTCGCGCGCGGGCCAGCCCCCCAGCGCACAAACTGCTTCACGAAGTCCGGTGCTTCATCGCTTTTCGGCCGTGTGGCACCGACGAGATCGACCGCGTATTTGATCACCGAATCACCGACCGGAATCTTGCGGACGACTTTTTGAATCTCGATGACTTGAGCCGCGTCGAGCACACGTTGCAAATTGATTTCGCGCAACGCGGTTGTCGCTCGAACGATGTCCATTTCTTCCTGCTTCGTCGGATAATCGATGCGGATTTCGAACATGAAACGGTCGAGCTGCGCTTCAGGAAGCGGGTAGGTGCCTTCTTGTTCGATCGGATTTTGCGTCGCCAAAACAAAGAACGGTTCGGGCAACGGGAACGTCTGGCCCCCAGCGGTGACACGATGTTCTTCCATCGCTTCAAGCAGCGCGGCCTGAGTCTTCGGCGGAGTGCGGTTGATTTCGTCCGCGAGAATCAAATTGGCAAAAATCGGCCCTTTGATGAAGCGGAAACTGCGCTGCCGCGTGTTCTGATCTTCTTCGATCACGTCAGTGCCGATGATGTCGCTGGGCATCAAATCAGGCGTGAATTGAACGCGATTGAAACTCAAATCGAGGATCTGCGAAATCGTCCGGACCATTAATGTTTTGGCCAGTCCCGGGACGCCGACCATCAGCGCGTGGCCTCGGCAGAAGAGCGCCATGAGGATTTGGTCCACGGCATCTTTCTGGCCGATGACCACTTTGCCGATCTCTTTTTGCAACGCATCGCGTCCCTGCCGCAGCACATCGACCATTTTCAAATCGTCCGGCGTCGTCGCGGACTCGGGAATATTAAAGGCCATTGCAGTCTCCGGTCTCATTACCAAAAGTCGAATCGTGGCACATCACCGACTCTATATATACCGGTGAAGGCGCTTTATGGTCAAATACACGTATTGGAATTGTGCCAAATGTCCGATGTAGTAGACGAAGGCCTCGCTCTCAACCGGGCACTTAAAACGGGTGCCAAGGAGCAGTACCCTGCTCCTTGCTGGTGCGCGCGGCTTCGAAAATTTTAACGTGCCGAGGCCCTCGATTATGTTGCGTTCATGTGTTGCATTCATTCTTATTTTTGCTGTCACGGCAGGTGCACTGTCGTTCGCTTCGGGGCAATCGACTGAAACACCGCTGGGGCAATGCGTCATTGGCGGCGATACGGTCGATGTGTCCGTACAGGATGGCGCGGAGGGCAAACGTGTGCTCGCGATGTCGGCGGGTTCCGCGTCCACCCGGCAGAGTTTCACGTTGCAGACGCCGTGTTTGGAGAAGCTCGACACGTCGCTCGGAGCCTTGGTGAAAATCGGCGCGGTCGATGCGTTGGACCCGGAGAATATCGTCGCCGGATTCGGAATCGCCGGGATGGACGGCGACGCGAAATGGGTCAGCGTATGGTTGAATAAAAATGGCGGACGCTGGACAATGCGTGGCGAATGGGCCGTCGATAATTTCAATCACAAGGAACTCGGCGAGAAAAAAGAAACGCAGACGTTCACGTTTGAAGCGAACGGGATTTTAAAACGCAGCGCCTCCCGCAATAACATGGACGGCATCAAGACGACCTGCGCGCAAGGCTGTTGTACCGTGTGGCAATCGAAAACGATGGTGACCGACGAAGTCGAAACGCTGGTCTGGAATTCCGCGACTCGATTGGCTGAACGGCAGACATTTCAGAAATGGTACGTCGCGCAGCCCGGCGAAGGCGTGATGTCGATTGCCGTAAAAATCTACGGCAGCCCCGAGCGCATGACGACGCTCCTGCGTCTGAATCCGGGCATTCAAAAGCAGGAAAAGCTGAACGACGACCAGAAGATCGTGGTCGAAAATTACACGAAGTAATCTCCACAGCGGCAGGAATACTGCCTCTGCTTTTATTCTGAAATCGTCTCCACTTTTCGTTCAAAACCGTCCGTTCCAGTCAACGCGAAATCCGCATCGCTGAGTTTTCCTGCGTCAACCACGTCTGAAAATGTTTCGGTAAGTTCGTCGCCTTCGTCCGGGATATAACGGATTTCGCTGAAGAACAAACCACCTTCAGCAATACGCGCGATGATCTGGCGGTGGACATATTTTGAAAGGCCAGGCTTTTTGTCGAGTACCAACCGTAGCACGTTTGACCCAGCAACGGACTTCGAAAAAACACGAATCGAGAAGAGTGCATCGAGCGCTTTGACGTCACCAGTCATCGCCGCCTGAATGGTCTTGATCATGTTCGGGGCGGCGTTCAAGTCTTTGACGAATACTTTTTTCTGCGAGGCACTCACGTCAGAAATCGTCGTTCCGTTCAACAGCCACGCTTTTGATTTTGGCTTTGAGAATGTTCGGAGCACGCGAACAGGGCGGGTAACGCCTCGGTCCATCAGCAGGATGCCGTCCTCGACGCGCTTGCCAGCGAGGTCTTCGATTTCGCTGCGAATGGTTGCGCGGACGGTTTCGTGTTGCTTGAATACGACGGACATGGCACTCAAAGCCGCTTCGGTTTCAGCGGCGGTTAAGATGCGTTCGCCGAGTTCGGGGCGCGGTTCTTCAGCGGCTCGTATGCAGACGGTGAGGACGATGCAGGCGACTATAAAAATTCGTTTCAATGCGTTCATGTCCTGAAATTGCCACAGTCTGCCTCGCACGTCAAGAATCGGTTTGCGGATGTTCCGCGAGCGCGCATAATTGCAGCGCTGTTATTCCACTATTAAAGGTGCGATTTCATGAAGCAATTCGTTCTCGTATTCTGTATTTCCGTTCGCGCTATGTGCGGAATTTTCGCTGGTGAAGCGGCAGAGAAGACGTTGCCCAAACCGGTATCGTGCGGCTCGTTGCCCAAGGTAGTCGATGAGTCGTCCGGCCTGATCAAGAGCAAACGCTATCCCAACAAAGATGTGTTTTGGACACACAACGATTCCGGCGATTCCTCACGCATTTTCGCGGTGGATTCGACAGGAAAATTGTTGCGCACGGTCAATGTCCCAAAAGCTGCAAACGTCGATTGGGAAGAGATCACAATGGACGAACAAGGGCGGCTGATCGTCTGCGATTGCGGCGACAACAATCGTAACAACAACAACGGTAGGCGTCCGAGCGTGGTGTTGTACCGCTTCCCAGAACCAGACGCATTTGACGCGAACGAGAAAATATCCGCGCCCGAGGTGTTCCATTTTCAGTATCCAACTGGCGAAGGCCCCTTCGACGCGGAGGGCGCATTCGCGCGTGGCGGGAGCGTGTATCTTTTTTCCAAGCAAGTCGAAGGTACGTCCTGTTTCAAACTGGCGATGCCGGAAAAAGCGCCGAGCGGTAGCGTCGCGATGACGGTGGCCTGTCGGACGAAGTCGTTCAATGTCGTCACAGGAGCGGCGCTCTCGAACGACGGCCTGCATCTCGCGCTGGTCAATTATCTGGCGATCACAGTCATCGATCTGCCCGAACCGTTCGAGAAACTAAAGCCGGGAGCGGACGGCGAACTCCCCCTGTTCACGTATCCGCGCCGCTCAGTCAACGCGTTCCTCGGCCAGACAGAGGCCGTCGCGTGGGACGACGAGGATCTCGTGTTGACGACGGAAGGCGGTGGAATTTTCCGGTGCAAGAAATAACAACCCGGCAGCATAGTGACGGAGCATCAGTCCCCGCCACCCCCGC
>Ga0194042_1000157_pt1 | contig 20655 bp, 10 predicted proteins | sample JunL4412m_MetaG_FD_148974 | JGI IMG/M metagenome (GOLD analysis project Ga0194042, IMG submission 148974) | Anoxic zone freshwater microbial communities from boreal shield lake in IISD Experimental Lakes Area, Ontario, Canada - Jun2016-L442-12m | ecosystem: Environmental > Aquatic > Freshwater >...
GGAACTACTGGTCGCCAAGGTTAGCCCAGCACCCAGCGATGTGCTGACCCATGTAGCCGCGTCTGCTGCGGTAGGCGCAGTGCCGCCCCAGCTTGCGCCAGCGGTCAGATCTGTGCCTGCCGCATCTTTAGTGACAGTTGCCGCCTGTGCCGAAGGCGAAGCGCAAAGTACCATCAATGCGGCGCAGAAGACAGCAAGGAGCAGAGTGCGGAACGTCGAGAAGGGGCGGACGACGGCCTGTGTTTCATTCAATTTGTTTTTGTTCATTGCACTTCTCTCCGTGTGAATTCGATCAATAAGACCATTGCGTTTATTTTTGATCATTTTGGCTGGCCGTTGATACATGCAACACTTATCAAAAGTCTTCTTGAGGAACTGCGGCTGAATTGAAGCGATTCGTTGCCACGAGCACAACGCCTCATTAAAACGGTCAATTTGCGTCAATATGCATAAGAAACTAACGCACTTCGCTCAAAGCAACGTTAAAGCATCAATAGGATATTGTCTTTGAATTGATAAGCATCTTTCCTTAACCAATTGCCCAAATTTGCACAAAAACGAAGCCGCATCGGCACGGGTTTGATAGACGCATAATTTGGGCCAAATCGTGATAGTTCAATTTAAGTCGGGTTGTCTGGGCGCCCGCTTTTCGTCATGCGAGCGATCCTCGGCCTCTTTCTCCCGGAAGAGTTGAAGTGTGAAGAGGAACTGGCCGCACTTCAAAAAGACGAAAAGACATTCAAGACTGAACTCGAAGGGTTTGAGCGCGAACCTCTGTTTCGGAAAACCTACACACGGAGGAAGTACGAAAGCACCTGCGTGCGGAGCATCGCCGGTTGGTTTACGAAGTTGCCTTTTGTACTGGCTTGCGTGCGAACGAACTGCGTTCGCTCACGATCAACCATCTCGATCACGAATGCTGCTGTTTGCGGTTGGATGCGGCTTGGGCGAAAGCTCGCAAAGAAGTTTTCCATCCGCTTGCGCGCTGGCTGATGGACCGGCTGAAATCCTTCGCGGAGACGGGCAAGGCACAAGAACTCTATCGGGATTTCCACGAGCGCTTTTATCGGGCCGGCAAGCCGCTGAATGTCCCGACGAATCCATTGCTCTACGTCCCGAGCCACCCGTCTCGCGATCTGGGCAAGGACATGAAGGCGGCAGGGGTGCCAAAGTGGGCGCCAGGTGGAAAAGTTGATTTCCATGCACTGCGCGTGGCATACTCAACTTTCGTGGTCGAGGCGGGGGCGAACGTCAAAGAGGCTCAAACGCTTGCCCGACACACGGATCCCAGGATAACGATGAATGTTTACACCCGGACGCGCTCAGACCGATTGGGTGTGTTGGCGGAAACCGTGAGCAATACGATCAAAACGCAATCCGTCGTGGCTGTGCAACGGACGGGGACGGATGGTTCGATTGTAAATGATGGAGTCAACAATGATGGGGCCGTTCCCGCCGCTGAAACAGCGGCGGGAACGGCACTATTACGGCACCAGCCCCGGACGGGGATGGCGGCTGTTTCTACAACCTCTATTCTCGGCAGAGGTTTAAGTGCTTCCGAAATCAATGGAGGCGGCGGGAATCGAACCCGCGTCCCAAGATACTTCCAATAGGGCTTCTACGCGTGTAGTTTGGCTACTTTACAGCCTCCTCGCCTCGTCCTGCGGCTCAAACTCGCCGGACTTTGGCCAGCCCGATTAATCTCGCTTGAACCCCTTCGGACAGGAGAAGTTCAAACCAGCTTGCATTAGTGACGCAAACGTGGATGCCGCAAGCGGGGCTTCCACATCCGCGTGGCTGGAGCTAACTTCCGTTAGGCAGCCATGGCCAGGTTACCCTGGACTGCAAAAGGATTCGCAGTTAAAACGTGCCCGGTTTTTTACGAGGCCTCCGTGCAACCTCGACGCGCCGCCACCATCTTCTGTGATCCGGTCGAAACCTGTTCGCCCCCTTGGCGTTCAGTTATGACTATAATACCTCATCCCCGTTGAAACGCAAGACCTCTCATCCGTATATACTCTCCGCAGAACTGCAATTCGTTTTATCCAAACTCACAAATCAAGCGGTGTACACATAGTATCGAATCATCATTTTTTATCGCGAGCGAAAAGTTATCATGAACTTGAATTGGAATCTGAAACGAATGCTGTGTGTCGTGGCGTTGTGGGCTGTGGCGTGGGCGGGGGCTCGGGAAGTAATGGAGTCCGCTCGAACGTTGCCGGTCGCGGCCGATGTCGATGTGCTGGTCGTCGGTGGTGGAGTAGGCGGTGTAGCGGCGGCGGTCGAGGCAGCTGCAAAGGGCGCGAAAGTCTATCTCGCGGCACCGCGTTCCTATTTGGGCGAGGACATCTGTGAGACCTATCGCTTGTGGCTCGAACCTGGCGAGACGCCCACGACGGATTTGGCGAAGGAAATGTTCCAAGCGGCGGCTCAGGAAGCGAAGGTTTCGGCAGGCGTGAAGTTCTCGTATACGACGGATCGAAAATCGTTTACGAAACACGCCGACACAACTCCGCCATCGCGTTTGAGTGACGGTAAATGGGGCGACGCGGCAACCGAGAGCGTACAGTTCAACGGTGATGTTGCCGTGACATGCGACTTCGGCAAACCGGTCGGATTGAAGGCTCTGCATCTGATGGCGTTTCAGCGTCCCAACGATTTTGAGATCGAATCCCTCGTGCTATCGATCAGCGATGACGGCAAAATCTGGAAGCCGTTTTCAGCCGTCAAGAACGACAAGCGCGGCCTCGGTAAAGTTGACGACAAAGCCTTTGACCTCGCGGCTCCATTGGTGTCAACGACTCGCTTCGTAAATGTGTTGATCAAAAAGACCGCTGAATCCGACCGCGTTTTGTTGGGCGATTTGGTCTTCGAAAGCGACGCTCCGTCAGCTCCAGTTGCTGCGGTTGCGACAGCGAACACGCCCGTCCCAGCGACACCGATGCAGATCAAACGCACTCTCGATCAAGCGCTGATCAAAGCGAACGTCACCTTCTTATATGGTTGCTATCCGACGGAAGTATTGCGCGATGCGAAGGGCCGGCCGGCGGGCGTGGTCTTCGCGAATCGTTCCGGGCGTCAAGCCGTGATAGCGAAGGTGATCATCGACACGACAGCACGCGGGATCGTCGCGCGACTAGCGGGCGCGGCGTTCAATCCGTACCCAAATGGTACGCAGGAATTCCGCTTCAACGTTGTCGGCGGAGCAGTGGTCAAGAACGACGCGATTACGGTCCGCGAACGTCCAAACGTTATCACCGTGCGCGATACGAAGGGCGGCTTGCATCCGATTACGGAATACTCGGTCAAGGTTGCGATGAAAGACGATAGCTTCGGTTCGTTCGCTGCGGCTGAACAGATTGCTCGCGATTTGACCTGGAACAAGCAGGTCGTAGACGCGTCGGAGACGCCGTACCAAGTCGCACCCGATGGTGTTGTGACGGACGCGCCATTTCTGGGCCCGTGGCAGGATGCAGAGGGTTTGAATTTGAGGGCGCTCCAGCCAAAAGGTTTCGGCGAAATCTTTGTGTTGGGATCCTGCGCCGATGTATCACGCAGCGCGGCGGCGGATTTAATACGACCGTTGAACATCATGGCCGTCGGAACGCGCGTGGGCGCGGCGGCGGCTGAAGTAGCAGCGAAGACTTCCGCCCGCGAAGGTGTGATCGTGCCGGGACGAAAGTCGGCGACTGTTGAAAAGAACGGAGACGTCCGCGAAGTCCAGGCGTTCGCAAGTCCGCGCTATGCGTCATCGAAAACGATTCAATCGGAAGCAAGCGCGGTCCCTGTCATCGGCGAATACGACGTGGTCGTCGTCGGCGGTGGAACGGGCGGTGCGCCAGCTGCGATTTCGGCGGGGCGGCAAGGTTCGAAAACGCTGATGGTCGAGTATCTGCACACGCTTGGCGGTGTCGGGACGACCGGATTGATCAGCATTTATTATCACGGAAACAAAGTTGGATTCACGCATGAAGCCGACGTTGCGATTGAAAAAATGCAAGGCACTGAATTGAAGACGAAAGCAGTCGAATGGATGCCGGACGTGAAGGCTGAATGGTACCGGAATGAGATGCGCAAAAATGGCGTGGACATCTGGTGCGGGACGCTCGGTGCCGGGGCATATGTTGAGAATGGAAAAGTGCGCGGCGTGGTCATCGCGACGCCGTTTGGGCGCGGCGTGGTGCTTGCAAAAGTCGTCATCGATTCAACCGGCAACGCCGACATCGCAGCAGCTGCGGGCGCGGAATGTACTTACACGGCGGAGTCGGAAGTGGCCGTGCAAGGAACCGGATTGCCGCCCCGCAATCTCGCCCCGCGCTATTTGAACACCGATTACACATACGTTGACGAGACCGATGTCTTTGATATTTGGCGCGCGTTTGTGATGGGGCGGCAGAAGTACAAATCGGCGTACGATCTCGGGCAGTTGATCGACACGCGCGAGCGTCGGCGCATCGTTGGCGATGTGGAAATCTCGCCGTTGGACGCGACGCTTTCGCGCACGTGGCCGGACACCGTTGTGATTAGCGACAGTAATTTTGATTCGCACGGTTACACAATTCACCCGCTCTTTTTGCTGCGCGCTCCGGACAAGAAAGCCATTAAAGTCCCGGTGCCGTACCGGGCGCTTTTGCCCCGGGGCGTGGACGGAATTTTGGTGACAGGATTGGGAGTCAGTGCGCACCGCGACACGTTGCCGCTGATCCGCATGCAGGCAGACATTCAGAACCAGGGATACGCGGCGGGAATCGCAGCGTCGATGGCATCGAAAGCGAATCAACCGCTGCGCTCAATCGATGTGAAAGCGTTGCAGAAGCAATTAGTTGATATCGGAAATTTGCCGGGCACCGTGCTCACGGAAAAGGATTCATTCCCGTTGCCCAAAGAGCGATACGTACAGGCAATTAAGGACGTCGTTGAGGATTTCAAAAGCCTCGATGTCCTGCTGACTGATCCAGACATATCGAAACCACTGCTTCGAAACGCGCTCGCTGCAACCGGAGTCAATTCGGCCCAGCGCCGGACGTACGCGCATATTCTGGGCATGCTCGGCGACCCTGCTGCGGCGGACGCATTGATTGAAGAAATCAAGGTTTTGCCTTGGGACAAAGGCTGGCAATTTAAAGGCATGGGTCAGTTCGGTGCGAGTGTCAGTCCGCTCGACAGTTTGATCATTGCCCTGGGACGAACGGGTGACAAGCGTGCGGCGGCTGTGATCACTGAAAAAGCCACGACGCTCAAACCCGATAGCGAATTCTCACATTTCCGCGCGGTGTCTCTGGCCTTGGATCAACTCGCCGATCCGATCGCAGCCAAGACGCTTTCAGACTTGCTGAAGTCGCCGGGAATCAGCGGCCACGCTGCGTCGAAGATCGGTTTTGCGGTGCAGAATATTGCAGCAAGTGGCACGGATGAAAAGTCGCGAAGCAACGAATTGATCGAGTTGAATCTCGCTCGTGCTTTGTTTAGGTGCGGCGATTTGGACGGGCTCGGCGAAAAGACGCTGAAAGAATACGCCGGTGATTTCCACGGGCATTACGCGCGTCATGCTCAAGCGATTCTGAACAGCAAGAATGCAAAGAAAGACACAAAGTAGCACGGGCTTTTCTCGTTCTATTTCTCATCGTCACATCCAGAACAAAACGGCTGCGAGCGCGACCAAAATCGCGGCCGCGATGTCACGCGCTCCAAATCGCTCATTCGAGCCGCGCCAGCGAGCGAATTCCAGGAGCGCTCCGGTGGGGCATCCGAATTTGCAGTAGGCCATGGGCGTGACGAGTGACGCGAGCAAGCCGATGATGGCGAGCGCTACAGCAACCCAGCCGATGCTCGACAGGAACGCGTTGTAGGCGTCGAACGGTTCTAGTTTCGACAGATCGAACTTCCATCCCAACATCGTGACGACGAGCGCGGTGCCGAGCAGGAGCGCCGGAATGCTGCGTAACACACTCGCGAGACGTTTCGGAATCTGAATTCGAAAACGTCCGCGAGTGAGTTGAAAGAGCCATTCCTGCGCGGCTCCGTGCGGACACAATTGCTGGCAATAAAGCGGCTGGCGTGTGGTCCACGGAATGAGCAACGCCGCAAGCGCGAGCAGACCCATGCCAGGCGCGAGGTCCCACGGAATTCCGGAGCGCGTCCATCCGGCGAGCAATTTGATGGAGAGCAAATTGCCATTGAGAAAACCGATGTAGACGATGACTATAAGTTGAAACGCTCGACGCACCCAGCGATATCCGCGCAGCTTTGTGAATGCGATCAAACATGCACCGAGGATCACGCCGATCAGTCCCGCATCACACGCCGAGAGTCGGATGTTGCGCTCGGGCGCGGGCTGGCCTTGCGCGAGCGCGAGACGATGCGCAACGCTGCGGACGATGGCTCGACTGGTCGCCGTTGCTCCGGAGACGACGTCAATCCCAGCACCGCCGAGGTCCAGTTTCGCAGCTTTGCGCATCGACATGCCGTCCCAGCTTTTCAGAAATAAACGGTCACGTTTGACGTCTTCGACATAACGATCGGTGTCTTCGCTGGAACGAATTGAAACGCCGAGAATACGCTCGTCTTCATCGAGCGGAATCAGCACGTCGGTTGTCCCGCTGTAGCCGATGATCCGTTTGCACGACGGCAGCGTCAACAAGACGCAACCCAAGCGAGCACGCTCCGTATCAAAGACATCAATGCTCCCGGCGAATGCTTCGGAATCTTTGACACTCTCTGCAGTCGGAAAAAATTCCTTTAAGTCGGGTGCTTTGACTACGGGCAGAGTCGCCGCGTCGTGATGCGCTCGGACGATAAAAGCAATCAGCACCATAACCGCGCATCGATACACATGAAGCCACCGCGCGGGCCAGGGGGATGTCATGGGATTCATGCCTTCTTTCGCGCAGCCAATTGCGTTTTGAACTTCGTGTGTTCGGGCGATTTCAATCCATCGCGCAATACATCCAAAATTCGCGCACTTTCACCGGCGAGAAGTGCAGCACCGTCCAACCACAGTCCCGGGAAAACAGTTGAGCGGTAGATGCCTGCTTTTGGTTTGGTTTCAACATAGTGTGTCGCGCCAAGCCGAAACCACTGGATTTTCGATGCCTCAGGTTGGACACAAATAAATTCTCTGACACCTGCTTTGCGATAGAGTTCTTTCTTGACGCTCATGTCATAGCGGAGCGTAGCGAGACTGACTTCTACAACTAATTCAGGCGCACCAATCCCGAAGCGTTTTCCGTTGCGGACAAACGTGCTCGATTGACCGCCAAATTCCGGCAAAATTCGAAGCGAACATTCGGGTGCAGGGGCGTCGTCACGCATGTACCACGTGGCTTCAGAATTCGCGAAACAACCCGGCGTGGCGAGGGTAAATGTTTTTAACCAATAATAAATTTCCCCGCCACCATCACTATGATCAAGACTCAAAGGAAATTGACGTAAAAACACAGTGCCTCCGATCAGTTCGGCGAATTTTACAGTGGGCAGAGCTTCCCAGCGGTCCATGAAATCTTCGCGCAAAAGCTGTTCGCCATCACGAAGTGTGGGCGTCAGTGTCAGTGTGCTGGCCATGTTCCCATTCTCCTTTTCCCCGACGTGTGTTCGGATGGCTGTTTATTCAACGATTGACGACCACGAAATGCAAGCAAAAAATAATCACGATGCATGCCTTTGACGTCAAATAAAACCGGGAACAGGCTCGACACACTATCCTATCGATAATCTGCCGGGTCCTGTTCCCGATAAGTACAATTTTCACAATCAGGTTGGCTTACTTCGCTTCGCCAAGATTATGAATCGTATTGTGGATTTCCGACTTCAACGTCGTGCCATCAGCGGCCTTGATATTGAAGGTCAGCTTCATCTGCATCACCGGGCGCATGTCGGCGATTTCGAGGAAGACGGACTTTTTGTCTGCCGACAATGTCGCGGATTTGATCGTCATCGGATCGTGATGATCACCTGCTTTTTTCTTCTTCGTGTCGCCGGGCTTATCAGTCTTCGGCTCGACTGGTGCTTCGGTTAACGTCGAGACCTGCGGCGAACCGTATGCACTCGTCCACTTGTAGTTCCACACTTCGCAGTTGTAGTTCTGCAAGTCCGCCGCAGCTGCCGCGTCGAGTTCGCACGTGAAACCAATCGTCACGCCCTTGGTTGTTGCATGTAATTCCGTCGGCATCCGAACCGCTGCGCCCGTGTAGCGAACGCGATCGAAACCACCATCTTTGTTTCCGTTCGTCTGCCAGCCTTTGAGGCCGGAGATGTACAATTGTCCGTCCTTTGTATTGAAGCGCGCGCGCATCGCACTGGACGCGAGCTTAACCGGAAACTTCACCACGCCGCCTTGCATCTGGCCATTCACTTCTTCTTTCAGGACCTTAAAGAGCGCGGACTGACCGTAGGACATATGCAGCATTTCACCGTTGAACGGACCCCATTTGTCACTCGTGACCCAGACTTGGCCGCCGCAGGAATTGTCAACGTTTTGGGGCATGAAGCAGAGCGCTTTCGGCTGGTGAACTTCGACGCCGTGCGCCGTGTCTGTCACGCCGTTAAAGCTGCCCGGCTTGATCCAATGCAAAGGTGACGCGGGTACCCACGTGCCTTGGTTGTCGCCGCTGGTGAGCTGTCCGTCAGGGCTGATACCGATGCCATTCGGCGAGCGGAATCCGGTCGCGTACACGCTCATCTTCGAGCCGTCTTTCGAGACCTTCATCAAGCAGCCGTGGTGGTCCGTCAAGTTCTGGAACCCGCCGCCCCCAGCGTGAACCGGCGCGCCAAAGATGAAGTAGAAGTTGCCTTCTTTATCGGTCTGTAAATCGTAGCAGAACGAATGGAACGCGGTCGTCAATTGCCAATCGGAGTTGAAACATTCGTAGAAATCGGCTTCACCATCATTATTGAGATCATGCAGGCGCGTGATCTGATCTTTGCCGACGACATAGATTTTATCGTCAACGATGCGCAGACCCAAGGGCTGATGCAAGCCGGTTGCGAAGCGCTTCCACTTCAAGTGTTCCAGAGTGTCATCGATACCAGTGACGATCCACACGTCGCCGCTCCACGTGCTCAGCGCTGCGCTGGTTTGGTTCGAAAAGAAATCGAAGCCGCCGATGCGCATCCAGGCCTTGTACGGATTTTCGTAAGGAAGGGTGAGGGTATCGACTACGTACGCTTCACTGCCCGTCCCAACGACACCTTTGGTTTCGATGGTTTCAGTCCACATCGCCGGGCCACCCTTGGTCAACGTGTTGAGATCCAAAGGGGCCTTTGATGCTTTCGCGGCTGCCGCTGCGTCACCCTTCGTGATGATGATCTTGAAATTCGCGGTGTCTTTCAGTTGCGGCAAATGGAGCTGAATCTGTCCGTTTGCTGATACAAATTTCGAACCTGCCGGAGCGTTGACAAGTGAGACTTTGACGTCGCCAGCCGTGGCTACGCCGCCATCGACGGAGATCACCGTGGGCTTCGTGTCGGGAGGAAGTTTGGCGTCTAAAACGGGCCTGGTGTCGAGGACGATCAACTTGAGATCGTTCTCGGTCGCACCGATGGTCAGGTTGCGAGCGAACGCTTTGTTCGCGCCGTCACCTTCAATCGCAGCCATGTCCAGCACAGACGATTTGCCGAGAAGGTACGAGAAAACAATCTGCTGTCCGTTGCGATAGAGGCCCTTGTATTTGCCCCATTCAGCCGGGAGTGGGCCTGGGGGAGGCAGCGGCTTCACGACGTCTTTGCGCGGATCCGTGAAATTGCCATAGCGGTCTGCCCAGCCGGGACCGTTCAACGTTCCAAACATCGGCGGGACGCCCAACGTCGGGCCAGGGCCGTGACCGCCATCGAATGGAACGCCCTTCAATTTGAATTGCCCGCCCATCCAACCGGCGGAGTAACGCAGCGTGTCCGTGTCGAAAACGATACCGTCAATCCAGTCGGCACCGAGGCGCACCGCGATGCCCTTCGGCGTCACGTCACTGCCTTCGAAATGGCCGTCAGCGTTGCGGAACTTGGCCTTCGGGTCGCTCATCATCGATGCGGACAGGAACGGGCCGTAATCCATCTGCATATAGCGCGGCGGAGTCGCCGGTTTCGGCGGATCCTTCTTGGCGTCTTTATCCCCGGCAAAACAGGTCACACTGAATGCCGCTGTAAAAATGAGGGGCAGAATGCCTGCCAATTTCCAAATCGAACGAGTTTCGTGCATGATCGCTCCGTCTAAAAAAAATCCTGCCTTAAAAAAATGAATACATTCGGGATACACCTCAATCGGTCGCATCGCGTGGAAAATTCGTGGTAGTTTCTCAAACAAAAACGGTGTGCGTCCAGCCACTCGACACGACGGCTCGTGGCTACCACATGACTTGAAAATTCATCGAGAACGAGTCATTCCGCACCGAATGAAATCGGTAGTCGCTGGTGCCTTTGGGATCGCGAACGATGTCATAGTTCGCTTGTATTTTGGCATAGTTTCCACGGATATAATAATTGATGCCGAAAGTCGCCTGTTGGGTTGCAAATGTGTTAATACGCGTACCGCCCTTTCCAGAACTCTGATTCCAAATATTTTCATAACGTTGATACCGTGCGTCGAATTCAAGATGTTTGATCCAATCAGGCAGACAATAGAGTGAATTGACTTTGCCTAAATTATAACCCGCAGATACATAATAACCGGATGATGAAAATGGTTGATAATGATCCGGTGCCGCAGCTCCCGTCGTGCTGAAAACGCCTGTGGTATTGGGAATGGTTGCGGTGGTATCGCGCAGCCAAGCGTACTCATATTTAAACCAAAGACCTTTCGCAAACCGTTGCGGTTGGTATCCGACAAACGCATTAAAGCGCTGGCCCCAGGATGGGGGTGCTCCATTCAGATAGGGAAATGCGGCTGCGGCATTGAGTTCATGAATAGCCTGATTGAGTGGCGTATTTCCATGTTTGCCAAAACCATAAGCCGCGCTTAATTCCAAGCGGCCATAGGTATAATCCCACAATGGCCGGACCATCAGGCGCCCCAGAAAATCTTTTGATGCGTTGTTATCAGCCGCGAGTTGCGTCGTGCCATCATGATAGTAGCTGGTTGAATTAAAAGCACCGAGCCAATACTGTACGCGGCCCGTATTACCTGCGCCTTGATATGCCACGCCTTGATAATCATCCCACCAGGCTCCGTGTAGCACGACGCCAATATCGCGCGGCGCAACGCTGCCAATCCACGAGCGTTCGACGAAATCAGTGCCGCTGCTTGGTAAGAATTCTTCCTCGCCGAAATAAGGCAGCATCTGCCCGATCGTCAGATCATGATGCGGTACAAAAGAATGAAAGTTAATCAAGGCGTCTTGCAAGACAGCAGGAATAGTGCCATCATTGTTTCGAATCCGATTATTTAATGCTGCTTTGATGAAGCCCTGATTGCTTCCCGAAAGTGACACATATGTGCTGCGAGACGGATCGGCGTCCGCTGCAAAATCAGTTTTCATGAAGGCCGTCACATACTGATTAATATCAATCGTAAAATTCAATTCAGCGCGGCGGGTTTGAAACGTGTTTTGAGACCCGGCAATGCCATGATCCACGAAGCCGGCTGGACGACTGTTCAGCAGCCCTTTCGTGTCGCGTTCAAGAGCGTAATACCACGCTTGGACGAGCCCGCCGATTTTGACGCGTCCGGCTCCGGTGTTAACAGGTTTGTCGAACACGTTGCCGACGGGCAGGAGTTTTTCGACGTCAGACACAATCGGTGATTCAGCCATCTTGAGGTCGTTAACTTGCGACTGCAGCTTGGCCATGTCTTTGCGGACATTCTGCGTTTCAGCCTTCGCTGCCTCTTTTTCGCTGATCAAACGCTCACGCATGTCGGCCATTTCTTTGCGCAGCGTTTCGATCTCCGATTGCACGTTCTCTGCACGTGCCGCCACCGCAAGCAGCAACGCCATGAGTACACATCCAATGAACGATTTAACCGCCATTCGCCCCACCTCTACAACACGCCCCACCGTGACTTCATTGGGTCATGAGTCCCCTGAAATTAGATCGGCGATCATACGGAAAAACGCTCGGGCGGGAAGGGGAAAAGTGTGAAAACTGATCAACGTTGAAATGGCTTTTTGCTGGGTGCCATCTCGAGAGTCGTTCTCTGTTATCGATCCCGCGCCAGTAAAACTTTTTTCACTGCACTCGTGCCGCCGCGTTCGTTTCCCTATGAAATAGTAAGTGGCCAGCGATTTCTTTCTTTTGATCCGAATTGAATCACAAGCCGCATTGGGGTAAGTTAATACTGGAAACAAACGGAGTACGACGAATCGCACACAGGAAAGGGAGTCACGACACATGGGCAAGCCGCTGAGTTGGCAATGGAAATTGGTATTGGGATCGGTGGTCTTGTCGCTGTTGTTTCTCGGCTACGTATTCACCGAGGATTGCCATGACTCCGTCGTGCGCCGCATCCACCAAGAATACATGGCGATGCCCGAAAGTGAGCGCCGGGAAAGTGCTTGGGCTGACCGGTTCCTGTTTTGGGCTGGGTTCAAAGGGTCGGTTTGCGGCGATTGGAAAATCGCAGCCGGGATGCTGAAAGAATTCTGCGGCTTGCCGAAGGACTACAAAGTCAGGGCCTACGATTACGTCATGTCACCGAACTTTAAGAAAGACAATGGGAAGAAAGCATTCGTCGGAAAAACGTCACAAGACGGCATGGCCGGATGGGGTCCGATGCATCCCGACGCGCCTGAGGCATTCTATGATTATCTGTGCTTCATCGAACCCAACGAAGTCGGCGCGACGACCGGCAACGAATCCAAGGTCTATTTTATTCTGTTCTACGATTGGCACATCAAACATTCGCCCGACCATATGCCGCACCCGAAATTTAATAAATTCTGGGACAAAATTCGACAGAAGATTTTGAACGGTCGCACAGGCGTCGGGGAAATTCCGACGTGGGATTTTAACGCTAAAAAAGCATTGCCATGGAAGGAACCGAAGTAATCGACGATCATGTGTGAAACGGCGGCAATCCCGCCGCCGTTTCACCGCAGGCCAAAGCCTGAAGCGCACGACATGAACTCGCCTTACTCCGCTTTTCCAACGAGCGGCACATCCTTCGACGGCCCAAAACTCACATTCATTTCAGTTCCAAACTGGACCTCGTTGCCTGAAAACTTCAACGTCATCGTGACCGTCGAAGTTGTTTCGTAAAAACATACTTTCGCTTTAAACGTGTCGTCCGTCGTCCAGCCACCACTTGCAGCAATTGGCTGATCCTTCAGTACACCCCACGCCCCGCGTCCTTTAACCCACTGACCGCGCCCACACATAATTTCTTGATCCACGCCGTTTAGCCGGATCGCCAGTTTTGTCGATCTGTCTTTTCCCTCGCCGCTCCATTTAACAGACTCCAACTTCCGATCATTCGCTGCAAATGTATAGCTCTTGCTGAAAACTTTAGCAGGTGTCGCAGTATGCTCTTGCGGACGAACCGTTGCATTCTTGAGCAAAGTCACCAACCTCGCGTTCGTTTCATTGTCTGGCGGAAGCGCGGCGGGTTTACATGCAGGCAATATTTTCTCCCAGACTAAATCCAGTGGATTCTGCATATTCTTCAGACTGCTGGTTATCACCAACACCATATCCTGATCCGGCATGACGACACAATATTGTCCGAATGCTCCGTCGCCGCGAAACGCGTTATTTCGACAGCGCCAGAATTGATAACCATAGCCTTGATCCCAATCGCTTTTCGGATTGCTGCCATTGGATGTCTGGCGCGCCGTTGCTGCAGCCACCCATGTTTCAGGCACCAATTGCTTGCCATTCCAATTACCTTTTTGCAGATACAATTGACCGAATTTGGCGATGTCTTCAGTGCGAATCGCCAAGCCCCATCCGCCCGCACAAATACCCTGAGGACTCAATTCCCACGTCGGTTTTTCAATCCCTAATGGTTCAAACAAGCGTGGCTGCAAATACTCCAAAACAGTCTTGCCAGTGGCTTTTTGAACCATCGCAGACACCATATAAGTACCCATTGAATTATACAAAAAATGAGTGCCTGGTTTGAACGGGACAGGTTGGTTCAAAAAGGTCTTTGTCCACGCCTGGTCAGGCAGTCGCTTAGGCTCTTGTTGATGCCCCGTTTGCATCCGCAACAAGTCACTCACTCGCATCAATTTCAAATTCGCGCCTGGTTCCGCAGGCGCATCTTCAGGAAAGGCCTTGAGCATTTCATCATCTAGCCCCATTTTGCCTTCGCTGATAGCCAGCCCCGCCGCCGTCGATGTAAAGCTCTTACTCAACGACCACAAAACATGCGGCGACTGAGCGCTGTACGGAGTCCACCAACCTTCGGCAATCACATGTCCGTGTCGCACAATCATAAGACTGTGCATCGAATCAATCTGGTCGAGTGATTCGACCAACGACAGTAAAGCAGCTGACGGCACACCCTGAGCTTCCGGAGTGCTGCGAGGCAAATCCGCTGCAAACGAAACGGACACGAACAGGATAAACAAGGCCGTCATAACACATCGGTTCATATACATGTCTCCTGTTAAAAATAATAATCAAATTGTTTTAAGCATCTATCGTATTTTAGGGTCAATGTATTACTTCGGCAACAATGAAGCACAGTATTCAATGACCTGAGAAGCGAAGGCTGAATGCCGTGCTTCTGGCACATCCATAATTTACCGGACCAGCATCCAATCCAGCGTCGCTTTGTCTGGCGCGTTTTTCTCAAACGTGATCTTAAATCCTTCAGCCGTCTTCTCCGAAATGGCATGATTCGAGAGCCACGATTTCTCAATAAATACGGCGTAATCTGCATCCGCTTCCGGAGTCGAAAAAATGATCGTTGCTGTCGATACATTCGTCGCGACCGGCACATTTTTTCCACGCAGATTCTTGGCTGAAATGGCGCTACCAGAAAGTCCTGTGACCGCCGTGACCGGCCCATTTGTCTTGACACCCGCGCCGTTCGAGAACGTTAATTCGCCGGTCGATTTTGAGACCGTCAACGAAGCTGTGTTCGCGGGCGCTCCGAGCTTTCCGTCGTAGTTCCATTGAATCGGTTGCTCGCGGTTCGGCTGTTGAAACAGGATCGCAGCTTTGCCGAAATCAGCGGCAAAATTAATCCCCGTCGTAGCGGCGGATTTCACAACCATGACGTTGTCCCACGCCGGCTTTGGTTCGTGGCGCTTGGCCACATCATCCAGATTCGCCGGCCCACCCGCGACGGTCAGCACGGAGTAGCGCGATGTCTGACCGTAATTCGCGACATCAAACACGGCTGCGGGATATTGCCCCGGGACATCCTCCCACATCCAGCAGCGGAACGCTTCCGGCTTGAACGGATCCGGGCCGATGGCCTGTTCAATGGCATCGCCTTTTTCAAAATCAATCGGCGTGTTCACAGCCGCGTGGGGAGACATCCCGAGTGTGCGCTGTCCCCCCCTGTCGCCGCCTGGAAGCGCGCGTGCGACATCGTTAACATACGCCCCCGGAGCAATGATGTAATTGAGCGGATGTTCGTGCCCATCCCAGGTGTAATTCTCGGCGCGGTACAACGTCGGACTGCCTGCGCTTTTCGCACCCCACCAAAAGCGCTGGATTTCAATTTCTTTCGTGCCGTCGTCGTTGGCTTTGAATTGCGTGATCTGATACCATCGCAAGCCGCCGTGTGGCGTTCGTTCGCTGGGATCAGAGACCGCGAAAAATCGACCGATGACGTCCACTGTCCACGGGCAGTTCTTGTCTCCTCGAATCAGTCCACCGAACTTCTTTTCTTTATTCTTCGTGATCGGGTTGACGGTGAGTCCTGAGCCATAATTGACGCCGCCGTAGACGCTCATTTTCGCGTCTCCGAATTCAAATTCACTGCGCCCGGCCACGATGATCACCTGACCCTGGGTCAGCTGCTTTTTCGGATTGAGATTAATGAGCGGCCGCGAGTCACCCAGCGTCGTAATATTCTTCGCGACATTGGTGAACACCAGTTTCGCAGTCTTCCAATCAACTGACTCCACCACGCCACTGAAATTGTTTTCTTTTGATCGAATAAATGCACCATAGCAGTTGCCATTTTCATCCCCAGCTGCGGAATGAACATTGCTCATATAATTAAAATCACAATAGTAAATATAAGTATCGCCGTGAGCATATTGGTTGCGGATGACTTTTACATCATATGTCTGATTGTCATTGTTGCTGGTCTGCAGCATATGAAGCAAACCGGTATTCGTTTTGTTCTGTAAAATGGCGCCTGCAACATGATCAATATCTGTATCTGCGACGATGTAACTCAACTTTTTTTCAAGATCATAACCAATCGATTTAATCGCCCCTCGCGTGACGCCTCCACCATAGCCCGGACCGCCATGAATATTGATGAATTGTCCGGGATGCAAACCGCGCACAGTCGCCACATAAAAGTGCGCATCTTTGCCTTTTGCCACTGGAGCCTGTAACCAATCTAGGTAGCTGCACGAGCCATAAATAATGTTGCTATCAATCGTCACTGCCGGATTCGTACCCCAGTGAGGCAGGCTGTCACCTTCAGCCAACCGCAGTGGCCTGTCGATTTTGATTCCAGATAAAGGTGGGACTTGAATCACAACCGTTTTGCCATCATGCGAGAGGACCGTTACGCCCGGTTCGTCGGCCCAGCGCTTGGTCTCGTTCGGAAATTCTGGAGTGCGTTTCAAGCCTTGCAATGGGAGCGATTTTGACTGCAATGTTTTCCAGTCCGCCGCTGGAATTTGAAGCACACCGCCGATCGCGCGAAGCTCACCAATCGCTTTCTGATACGTCTCGATCACGTGCTTGGGAGTCACGTCGCCGTATTCAGAAAGCGCATGAACAAGCGGCACTTCTTTCGGGGCTTCTGCGGCCGTTGCGTTTGTAAAATGTAACAGGTTTGCAACGACGAATAGATAGAAAAAAGGCAAGGCGTTAAGTCGTGAACGCATCGAAAATACTCCCCAAAAAAGCAGGTCGACAACGTACGATAAACGTACGTCCGCAACGCGAGCAGTGAATGTGGAAATCAAGTGTGCTGGGAGTTGTTTACACCGAGTGGTGTCGAGAGAGGGTGGGGAAATTCAAACTGCGTGCTGAGTCCGGCTTTGAATGTATGTATTCAAAGCCGGACTCAGTGACATCAGAACTATTTTGCATCGGCAGGTGTTGCAGCCGGAGTCGTCGCAGGAGTCACAGTCGGCTTCGTTGCTGCAGGGACCGCTTCAGCTTTACGCACATTTCCAACGCGTCCACCCGACCATTCGTGAATGTAGCCCATGCCGTCCAAGCATGTGTAAGCAATCCACAACAGGATGCCGAAAACGATCACCATCGGCCACTTGCTCTTCTTTTCGGCGAACGGATCGGTGAGGTTGCGTTGAGCGCCCTTCGGCAGTGTCGCGACTTTGGTCAACGAGGCTCCGAACGGTACATTGATACTGGCCTTCGCATTCACCGCCCAGCCATTCGCGTCGAGAATCGGCCCGAGATTTCGCTTGCGAAGCTTCAGCCACGCCAGCGCCATCGATGGCCCGGAAATCAACAGGATCAGGCCGACGAAGACCAGAGGAATCTGCCAGATCGGCAATTGCATGAGGCCCGTCGCCAGAGCCGAAAGCGCACCTCCAATCGCCCCGAACGCAACGCCCATCGCGGCGATCACGCCGATGTCCAATTTCTTCGACTCAACTGGTTTGGTCTTGTCCACGTTGGCTGTTGCTGTTGCAGTTCCGGCCAGCACTTTGTCCGACGCATCCGCTTCAGCCGCTGCGCGTTTGTTGACCTGCTCTTCAATCATCCGCGCGAGCTTCTTGTACGGTGCCCAAAACGCCTGCCGAACACTGATCGGGTTGTCGATGATCTTTGTGATCGTCGCGTCCCAATCCTGGCCTTTGCGGTCGTAAAACACGCCGTTGCGCCCGGCCATCAAATTGTCCGAATCGCCGTCGGTGAACGCCGCGACAATCGTCCGTTTTTCACCCGTAGCCTTGCGCACGCAATCGCAATACGCGAGGTACGCGCCAGCCAGTCCGGCCATCGAAGCGTGGCGTCCGGCGTCTTCGACTGCGAGACACAAATCGCAGCTGCGCTGGTCGAGAAACAGCGTTCCGACTTGGAAAATTGCCTTGTCATTTCGGCCATAAAAATCGCTGAACGAAACGAAATTGTTCAATAATTTATAGAAGTCTCGATGGTAGCGGATCAGCTTTTCGACCGAAACAATCGCAGCCACTTCCGGCTCCAGCGCTTTGTCCAAAGCGACCAATGTAGTCAAGGCTTCTTTGGACGACCCTGTGAGAATCTCGCGAACCCGCGCCAATCCAAGCGCCTCGACGGATGCTCCCGCCTTCGCCGCCGACCACGCCTCATACGCGGCAAGCTTGCTCTGAATCGCAGCCCAATCCGCTTCGGTCAAATCTGTCTTAGCTCCCAGCAACGGGACCACCGCCGCCGTATGGAATGTGGCAATCGCACCGGCCCACGCCGGGTTTACACCTTCGATGAGTGACAAGGCTTTATTCGCAGCAATGGCGGATAACGGCAGTGCCGCAATCTCCGCGTTGGCCAGCGTGAGGTCCTTCGCCGTGATCACGAGGTACTCTTTTTCTTCACGATTCAACGCTCCGATCGCACGCGCATCAAACGCTGCGAGGCGGCAACGCGCGATGTAATCATCGAGCTTAGTTTTCACCGCTTTGACCGCAGCAGAAGCCGCAGCCGTTGCGTCGCCCAGCGGCATGATCGCGGTGTCCGTCTCAGCTTTTTTCCACCACTCCGAAAACGCTGTTGCGTCTGCGAAAAACTGATCGATTTTGGCTTGGCTGACACCGGGCTTACCGCTTCGATCTGTTTCAGCGCCTAAACTTGCGATGATGTTTTCAATAACCAGTTTCAACGCAGCGTCATCGGTTGCATCGGCGGGCACAATGCCGTCGCCATTGAATCGCGTTTGAGCGAAAATCTTGACCGTATCTGCGGTGTCGTCCGTATTGATTGACGTCGCAGATTCCTTGCTCAAATTCGACAGAATCCGTTTTGCCGACGCCAGCAATTGCTTGCCTTCGTCAGTCGTATCGTTGATGTCACTGAGCGTCAGGGTGGGGGAGCCCTTGAGCAGTACGTCCGGATTCTTCAGGTTTGCGCAGGCCCATTTCGCAGCTGCGAGAATTTCAGGCACACGGATACGTCCGTCTTTATCCGTATCGATCAGCGCGAGCGTCTTCGCATCGTATTCGAGATTCGTCGTCGGGCAGGCCAGCGCGGCCCACAACTTGGGATCCAACGAACTCAAATTCGCCAGCGCCGAACCTGAATCCAGCAACACTTGATCAAATCCGCCAGCCCGGAAAAACTTCCATTTGAATGTCGCAACCGGTTCGCTCATACCCTACTTCTCCGAAAAAATGCGCCTAGGAACCGTGTCCGAAACACGCTTCCAAAGCAGTTTGTGAATATAGTTTTGTATAACATGAGTTGAGTGTTGTTACAAATGCAATAGTTTTACCAATTTTGTGAAGTATTTAAGCGTGATTGGCGGGCAAACACGCTTTTAGAGCACAAAACGAGGATTTCAGCGCATTTTGATGCATTAAATTAGCACGATATTAGTAACGAGTGGCGTTGAGGCGTAAAAAGTCACGTTTCGCTATAGCAAAACGCGCATTCGAAATCGAAAATTGTATCGATTTGACATGAAAGCGCGCCCAAATTGCGCTTGCTTCAAGCGGCATCTTGGATACGCTCTTACGATAAACCTTACTTATAGTAGTCGGAATCCTAGGTTCGAGGCTTGAGAAAAATCCATGTTTGTGGTCCGTCTTATCTTGATTTCATTGATCGGTATGAGCTCTGCGCTCTACGCCTCAGACGCCACGGAGTCACTCCGTAGCGCCATTGATGAACTCAAGAAAAAAATGGCCACCGAGACCACTCAAACCGTTATTGAATCTACGATTTTCCGCGACGGAGCCATCTATCCGCTTCTGGAAAATAAGCCGGTGACATCGAGCTTCGGTAAAGTGACTGTTGGGGGATTGACTCAGGTCTGGTACCAATCCGTTCAAAACGACCGAACCGGCATTTTTCGCGGCGCACCTACATTTACACAAAACGGAACGCCACCAAAGTTTCTGCCTGAAGATAATGTCGGAAATGGTATCGATACATTCCGCATTCGCCGCACTGAAATTCGACTCCGTTTTGAACTGACGGATAAAGTCGGCGCGATCATCACGATGGACCCGGCGCGCGAAAGCAACAGCTTGTTCTCCTCGCTGCCAACTTTGCTTCGCCACAACATCAAAACAACCGTTTCGAATGACTTTAGAAACGGAACCGTTTCGCAGTTTCACCCCAGTTTGCTGCAAGATGCTTACGTCGTCGTCCATGATTTTGACAAAGGCTGGTTCGACTCGGTCGGCAAAGAAAAGACGCATCACACCTTCGCGATCGGCCAGTTCAAACCGCCTGCCGGTGAAGAAGCATCGCGCGATTCCGGCAGCCTCGATTTCGTCGAACGCGCGATGGTCGCCGGAGTCAACAATGTCCGCGACGTGGGCGCAGCGCTCTATGGTAATTGGTTCGATGCTCGCTTCAGCTATCAAATGGGTTTCTTTAACTCGCCGTCTGGAACCGTTTTGACCGATCCTGAAGTTG
>Ga0194042_1000158_pt1 | contig 20655 bp, 18 predicted proteins | sample JunL4412m_MetaG_FD_148974 | JGI IMG/M metagenome (GOLD analysis project Ga0194042, IMG submission 148974) | Anoxic zone freshwater microbial communities from boreal shield lake in IISD Experimental Lakes Area, Ontario, Canada - Jun2016-L442-12m | ecosystem: Environmental > Aquatic > Freshwater >...
CGGCGGCTCACTGATCCCACACGGCGGCCAAAACGTGATGGAACCCTGCGGTATGAGTGTCCCCGTCATCCACGGTCCGCACATGCACAACTTCAACGAAGCCATCGACATCCTGCGCGCCTGCAATGGCTCCATCGAAATTTCGCGTGAATCACTGCTGCCTGAATTGAATCAATTATTTTCTCAACGCGACGACGCAACCGCAATGGCGACCCGAGCGCGTAACGCATTTCTGCAACGACAAGGCGCGACAAAACGAGCCGTCGCGGCCATCAAGGAATTGGCATTTTCGTAGGACGGCCTTACCAGGCAGTCTCGTTTAATTGTATAGATTTTCCGTTCAGTAGCGACGCAACGATAGTCAACTAGGCAGCTTGCTTGTACGAACCTTAAACTTTTACCCGTTTTTTCGGAAGAAACTAGCGAGCTGAGGACACAGTATCTTTGAACGGGGATTCAAACGAGAGCCGGACCGGATCGCGCGTGAACGAATTAGAATCAGTTCTTCTTGAACGGGCGCGGCGCGGCGACGATGCGGCGTTTGAGTCCTTGGCTGAGCTACATGCTCCCGCGCTGCACCGTCTCGCCTTTTCGCTGGCGGGCAACGCATCCGACGCGGAAGATATGGTCCAAGAAACATTGCTGGGCGCATATCAGCGGTTGAAAGCGTTCGAAGGTCGGTCGTCGTTTAAGACGTGGTTGTCGCGCATTCTGGTCAATCAAACCGCGCGGCTCCGGCGTTCCAAACGCGTCCGCGAAGTGGTCAAGGCGACTGATTTTTCCGAGGCGTCCCAGGCCCTCTTAAAGGGCATGAAGGTGACGGGGCTTCAGGACGAATCGCGCAACAGTGAGATTCGCATGGATGTGATGGCGGCGCTCAGTGGGATGAGTGATGAATTTCGGACCGTCATAGTCTTGCGTGAAATGGAAGGGTTGTCATACGCTGAAATCGCCGGTGTGCTGGATGTGCCGCAAGGAACCGTCGAATCGCGGCTCTTCCGAGCGCGGGCAGAATTGAAACACCTGTTGAAAGAGTACCTGTGATGGACAGCTTCGGGGCTTTGAACATGACCTGTGAATGGACCAACAAACTACATGCCTTTCATGACGGCGAACTAGCCGCGAGCGAGTGCGAACGAGTCGCAACGCACGCCGCCGGTTGCGCTGTCTGTGCGCTTGAATTGGATCGCCTGAGCCGCACCGCGCGCTTCCTGAAAGCCGCCTCGATCCCCGCCATGCGCCCCATGGCCACACTGCGTTTCCGCGAACGCATCGCCGCCGACAACACTGCGCGCTTGGCTCGCTGGCTGACCGCCGCAGCCGCCGCCGTCATTCTGGGTTGCAGTACGGCCATGCTCTCAATGCAATCCGCGCCTGCGCATTCGCCCCGCATCGTCACCGCAGCGTCAACAAACGACTCGCTCGCCAGCATCATGCTCACCGTCGTGCCAGGAAATGAGTTTGCATCCGCTGTTGAATCCGTCGATCCGCTCACCTTGGCCGTCGCCCGCGATGCCGCATCTGTGAGGGACGACGGACGTGAATAATCTCCGCATCATCGTAGGACTGTGCTTCGCCGCCGCGTTCTCAGCAGGCATCATGGTCGGCAAAGTCTGGGAACGCTCACTCGCAAAAGGCCCCTCGGACATCGTCGTTGTCGCGGCTCAACCTGGACCAACAATCCAAGGCTCGGGCCCTGGCCCTGAAGTCGGTCCAGATCACGTCCCAGGTCCCCAACTTGTTGATCCCAATCCAGGGCGCGGTCCAGGTCCCGTCCCAAATCGGCCCAACTTAAATACGCCGCCGAAACCGACGGGTCCCCAATCCGTCGGGCCGCCTAGTTGGTTGAAAGAATTAAATTTATCGCCCGAACAGAGCGACCAGATGCGCTCGATCTGGGGCGAGGTCATGAAGAACAATCCGATGAATCACGAACGCCGCGACGCTTTGCGTAAAGAACGTGACGAAGCCATCCGCTCATTGATGACCGACGATCAACGTAAACAACAGGCAGCGCTCTACGCTCAATACGACGCGAAAAACGAGGAGATCGACCGCTACAAAAAGATGGAACAGGACTCCCAACGCAAACAACGTGACGAAGCACTCAAAGCGCTCTTCGAACCCGAGCAACGCAAACAGTACGACGAAGCGCTCGCTCGGTACGCACAGAAGTCTGACGAATTGGCCAAAGAATGGAAGAAATCGTTCGACGACGCGATTGAAAAAACGCGCGGTATGTTGACGCCCGACCAGCGCGTGAAGTACGACAATTTCCGAAAAGGTCGCGACGACTCCACACGCCACCGTTTCGGTCCCGACTGGCCGCGCGAAGGTGAACGCTGGAACGGCAGTCGGCCCGATATGAGAAATACTCCGAAGCAATAGACGACTAAAAAAGTATCGCGGTTTCAGGCAGCATGTTTGCAGCCGCCGCAACGAAAGCAGTGCGTAACATTCATTTCAGGAGAAAAGCGATGCGACAGGTGAAGTGGTTCTGTGCGATGGTGGCGTGTGCGTTGATCTGTGCGGCGGCCGTTCGCGCGGAAGACGCGCCTCCCGGCGGCGGCCGTAGCCGTGGCGGTTTCGATCCGGCCAAGATGCGCGAACAAATGACGTCACGCTTGAAAGAGCAGCTCGCCGTGAGCGACGACGAATGGAAAGCCATCCAACCGAAGCTCGATGACCTGATGAAGATTCAGGGCGAAAGCCGCGCCAGCATGCGCGGGCTGTTCGGACGCCCGGGCGGTGACAAGCCGGCTGAAGATCCGAACAAATCCGAAATGACGAAAAAGATGGAAGCCCTCAAAGCCTTGACCGATTCCAAAGACGCTGATGCCAAGGCGATCCAGGAAGCCCTCAAAGGCCTCCGCGAAGAACGCGAAAAGAGCAAGGCCACGCTGAAGAAGGCCCAGGAATCCCTCAAGGAATTGCTCAGCGCCAAGCAGGAAGCCGTCCTCGTCATGTACGGTATGTTGGAATAAGCACGATTCAATTGATTGACGAAAAAGTCATCAACGATCCGTGCGCCATCGCTGTATAGTTTAAAAGAATACGAACCAAACCGGGGCGAAGCGCAAGCTTCGCCCCACTCATCAATATCGGAGTACAGCGTGGATCGAGTGTTGGAACAAATGCTCAAGGCAGGCGTCATCGACGCCGACGGCGCAGCCCGTGCGCATCGCGAGATGACCGTCGAAGGCAAAGCCGTTGACGACGCCGTCGTCGCGTCCGGAGCTGCAACCGAAGACCTCGCGCTCAAGTTCTTCTCCGAGCGCTTCGGCGTCCCGATGGCCGATCTGTCCGCCTACAATCCCAGCAAAGAATTCCTGCGCAAATTCCCCGTCCGCGTTCTGCTCAAGCACCGCCTCATTCCACTCTCGCTCGAAAACGGAACCGTCACCGTCGCATCGCCGCGCTTCTTTGAATCCACCGGCCTCGACGAATTGCGCGTCGCCACCGGACTCGACGTGCGCGTCCAACTCGCTCCCAGCATTGACATTGATCGCTGCGTCCGCCGCCACCTCGGAGTCGGAGCCGACACGCTCGAATCGATGGCCAACGAAGAGAGTGCCAGCGGTATCGAAGTCCTTTCCGACGAACCCGAAGACAACGTCGATCTCGCCGACGGAGCCGGTGAAGCGTCGATCATCAAATTCGTGAACCAGGTCCTCGCCGAAGGCATCCACCTTCGAGCTACCGACGTTCACTTCGAACCGTTCGAACGCGAATTGCGCGTGCGCTATCGCATCGACGGCGTCCTGCAAGAAGCCAACATTCCGCCGACAGTCAAGCAGTATCAAGCCTCGATCATCTCGCGCCTGAAAATCCTCGCGCACCTGAACATCGCCGAGAAGCGCTTGCCCCAGGACGGTCGCATCAAACTCAAAATCGGCAGCGCTGAAGTCGACGTCCGCGCATCCATGATCCCGATGCTTCACGGCGAAGGCGTCGTGCTGCGCTTACTGCATCGAGGCCAGACACAACTCGACCTCGAACAACTCGGCATGTGCGCCGAAGACATCGGACTCATTCAACACATCCTCGAATTGCCGCACGGCATCTTCCTCGTCACCGGCCCGACCGGCAGCGGAAAAACAACGACGCTCTACGCCGCACTCTCGCGCATCAACACGCCCGATTTGAAGATCATCACGATCGAAGACCCGGTCGAATATCAACTCACCGGCATCAACCAAATTCAAGTCAACACCAAAGCCGGGCTAACCTTCGCGTCCGGCCTGCGCTCGATTTTGCGTCACGATCCCGACGTCGTGTTGATCGGCGAAATCCGCGATTGCGAAACCGCCGAAATCGCCGTCCAAGCCTCACTCACCGGCCATCTCGTCTTCTCAACACTCCACACCAACGACGCGCCCGGAGCCTTGACGCGCCTCGTTGACATGGGCATCGAACCGTACCTCGCTGCCTCGTCGCTCGAAGGCGTCCTGGCGCAACGCCTGGTCCGATTGATCTGCAAACATTGCAAAGAAGAAGTCCCGATCACGCCAAAAGACATCATGCGTTTCGACAAATCGCGCCCGGCCCCCAAAGCGCTTTACAAAGGCAAAGGCTGCCGTGAATGCCAGGGCACCGGCTTCCGAGGCCGAACGGTCATCTGCGAAACCATGGGCGTCACCGAAGAAATCAAACAAGCGATACTCGCGCGAACATCGACCGGCGAAATCCGAAAGATTGCCACGAAACAAGGCATGAAGAGCCTGCGCGAAGACGGCTGGCGCATCATCATGGAAGGACGGACAACAATGGAAGAAGTATTGAGGGCAACGAAGGAAGAGTAACACCCCGTTTTACAAGCAATGTAAGCCGTTATATTCAGCCCCAAATGGGCGGCATAATGTAGCTTGGGCCGTAAGGCCTAGGTCACGGAACGCGAAACGAGAAAACCCTGAAAGGGCGGCATAAAAACGTTGGTGCAACCAGAAACCTTAAACTTGAGTTACTATGCCCGTCTTCATATACAAAGCCGTTGACAAAAAAGGATCCGAGAACGCCGGCACGCTGACCGCCGACAGCCGCTCCGCTGCGATGGATCAGATCATGCGCCTGGGCTTCACGCCCGTGCTCGTCAAAGAAAATAAATCCGGCGACGCCGCTCCCGTTGCGAAGAACGTCGCAGCCAACGGCAAAGTCTCACAAGCTCGCGTTGAAGCCTTCACGCGTGGACTCGCGAATTTGTTGAGCGCCGGCGTTCCGTTAAGCCGCGCACTGAACATCACCATACGCGAAGCCTCAAATCCGATTGCAAAAGCACAGTGGACCGCGATTCATGATGATGTCGTCGGCGGGACGGCGTTGGCGGATTCGCTCGCCAAATTCAATCGCACGTTTCCACCCGTTTATGTCGCAATGGTGCGCGCGGGCGAAATGGGCGGGTTCCTCGAAATCGTCCTGGGGCAAATCGCTGAATTTCAATCGCGCGAACAGGATTTAAAAGGCAAGGTCAAGGCGGCGTTGGTGTATCCAGCAGTGCTGGCTGCCGTGGCGACATTGGTCTTGATTTTTCTGCTCACGTTCTTCATTCCGCGTTTCTCGCAGATCTTCAAAGACATGGGCGGTTCGCTTCCCGCGCTCACGCTAATCATCGTCGGCTTGAGCGATGCGATTCTAAAATATGGGGTGTACATGCTGGCCGGAATAGCGCTCCTGTATGTCGCGGCGCACAAGATTCTACAAACCGAAAGCGGGCGGCGCGGATTGGAAATGGCCACGCTGTCCACACCGATGCTGGGAATGGTTGTCGCGCGTTTCGCACTCGTCCGCTTCACACGCATGTTGGGAACGTTGTTGGGATCTGGTGTGCCGTTGATCGCAGCACTGAAAGTGTCGAAAGAAGCGATCGGAAATCAGATTCTCTCCGACACGGTGGGCCGAGCGATTGAGGACGTTCAGAAAGGCGCGTCATTGTCGAAAAGCCTGGCGGTCAGTGCAAAATTGTTCCCGCCGTCCGTGACTGAAATGGTCGCCGTCGCCGAAGAGACCGGGCGCTTGGACAAGGAATTGATGCGCATGTCGGCGTCGTTTGAAACAGAACTCGACCGCCAATTGCGCATGCTGGTCGCGCTGGCCGAACCGATTCTGTTGTTCGTTATGGCAGGCATGATTGGAACGATTGTCGTCGGAATGCTGCTCCCGATTTTCAATCTGCAGGAAATGATCCACTAAATTTTGTTTCGGGTTTCGGGTTTTAAAAGTTTGAGTGATAAGGAAGAGGTAGAGATAATGAATATGTCAAATCGGCGGTTGATGGCTCAGCGTGGATTTACGTTGATTGAATTGATGTTGGTGCTTGTCATTCTCGCGGTGCTCGCGACGATTGTCATGCGCAATTTCGCAGGGCAATCCGAAAAAGCGCGCGTCACCACAGCAAAGGCGCAGATCGGAAATGTCTCCGGCGCGCTCGACCAATTCGAAGTCGATGTCGGTCGCTTCCCATCCTCCGAAGAAGGCCTGGCCTCATTGATGGAACAGCCCGGCAATTCGAAAGGTTGGGCCGGGCCGTATCTCAAACAGAAGATCAGCAACGATCCCTGGGGCCATCCGTATCTCTACAAATTCCTGGGGCAGCACAATCCCAAAGGCTTCGACATTTTCTCCTCCGGACCCGACGGAGCCGAAGGCACTGAAGACGATGTTGGCAACTGGAACGAGGAAGCCAAGTAGTCGTTTTCGCTCATTAAAATGAACCGCCTCTCGCGCATTAAACTCCCCCGCTCCGCTGCCGCCGTGCGTTCGATTCGAACCCACGGCCTGAGCGGCTTCACGTTGATCGAATTAATCTTCGTGATGGCGATCATCTGCATCGTTCTGGCGGTATCGCTGCCGGAATTCAGCGGATTTTTAGCGGGGCGTTCAACGGCGAATGCGGCGAACAAAATCGTCGCGCTCGCCCGAAACGGACGCGCACTCGCGATCTCTGAAGGCCGTCCGTACCGGCTCAACGTGGACACAGCGTCCGGTTCGTTCTGGCTCAACGCGCAAGTTGGCGCGGAGTTCAAAGAAATGGGCTCGTCACACGGCCAGCACTTTCACATCCCCGACGGAACTAAAGCCGATTGGCTCGACGAAAACGGTTCGCCCGTCGTTTCAAAAGACTTGCCACTCGCTCAAGGTGAAGGCAACGAAAAGGCAGTTCCCGCAACGCAAGGCGTCCAGTTTTTTCCGGACGGGCGCTGCGAGATGCTGACCCTGCGATTGACCGGGCGCAATGGTTCGGAAATCGACATCGGCGCACCGTCCGAGACTGAAATGTGGCGCATCGCCAAGGACGGGCAGCCATGATCAGGACTCAGAAAAAGCATCGAGGTTTCACACTGATCGAAGTGCTCGCCGCGCTCGGATTGATCGCCGTCGTGTTGCCGGTCGTGATGCAGGGATTCTCCATCGCCAACGGCCTCGCCGCGTCCGCGAAAGAACGGACCGAAGCCGCCGCGCTCGCCGATTCAAAACTCAACGAACTCGTTGCCACCGGCGATTGGAAACTCGGTCTTCTCTCCGGCGACTTCGCGCCCGAACGTCCGAACTTTCGCTGGAAAGCAGAAATTCAAAACTGGGATTCGAGCACGCTTCAGGAATTGAATGTCCGCGTCTACTGGACCGCGCGCGGATCCGAACGCGAATTTATCGTCACAACATTGGTGGATCAAGGCCAATGAACACACAACGGCCCGCCCACTGCTCAATACCCCGGGCATTCACGCTGCTCGAATTGCTGATCGCCCTCGCAATGACCGCACTGCTGTCCACCGTTTTATATTCCAGCATGTACTTTGGTTTCAAATCGCGTGAAAGTGCCACGCGCTCGCTCGACGCGCTTCAAAAAGCATCGAACGCATTTGCACTCATCACGCAGGATTTTGACGGCGCGCTTCCGCCCACCGGTATCCTCGCCGGCGAATTCACCGGCACCGCGCAGAGCGGCGGCGGCTCATCCAGTAGCGGCTCAGGAACCAGCGCTGGAATGGGTGCGAGCTCAGGCGGCTTGTCCACGTCCAAATCCAGTTTGAATAGCACAACCAGCGGTGTTCACGCCGCATCCTCTGACGGCCAAGCCATTGTACTCCTCTCCTTTTTTTCATCCGCGAACACGCCGCACAAAGATGAAATGGGAGCGGATTGCCGCAAAGTCGAATTCTCCATCGAGACGCCCGAAGGCTCCACCAGGCAGGCGCTCGTGCGGCGTGTGTACTATAATTTACTCCCGTCGAAAGCCTCTGATCCGCGCGTCCAAGTTCTCTGCCGCAACATCCGCACATGCTATTTGCGCTACTACGACGGCACGCTGTGGCGCGACGATTGGGACTCGAAAGCGCAAGGCGACATCCTTCCCAACGCAATCGAAGTCACACTCACTCTCGACGTTCCCGACACAAGAACCGGCGAAGATCTTGTGTACACATTGACGCACGTCTTCGCGATTCCGTGCGGCGTTTCAGCGGCCCAAGCGGCCAGCGGGAGCGCGCAATGAAACAGCACTCAATCCCACGCGGCAGCATCATGCTCCTCGCCATCGCGACGATCCTGATTCTCTCCAGCCTTCTGTTGGTCTTCGTCCGCGAAATGCGCATCGAAGCGCAGGCCGCCGCCAACCGCGCCGCCACGCTACAAGCCGCCGGCATCGCGCGCGGAGCCATCGCATATTGCATCAACCATCTGACCAGCAACCAGGACCCGATCGCGCTCGATACTGAAATGCAGTGCGAAGCGAATCCGGTCGGTGATGGTTATTTTTGGATTCTGAAACCCGACGTCACCGACGAAACCAAATACGCGTTCGGATTGACCGACGAAGCCTCGAAACTGAATCTCAACACCGCAACGTACGAGATGCTCAAAGCGATGCCAAACATGTCCACGGATTTGTCCGGATCGATCACCGATTGGCGCGACTCGGACGATAGCGTTTCGAATCAAGGCGGTGCCGAGAGCGAGTATTATCTGCTGCTGGCCGAACCGTATTATTGCAAAAACGCCCCGTTCGAAACGCCCGAGGAAATTCTGCTCGTCAAAGGCGCGACGACCGACCTCTTATATGGAGTGGACGCCAATCACAACGGCGTTGTGGATGCCAGCGAGGACGATGCAAAATCAACATTGAGTATCAGCGGTTTCAACGGAAACGCGCGCTGCGGCATTATGAAATATCTGACCGTCTACAGCCGTGAAGTGAACACCGACGCCAACGGCAAACCGCGCACAAACATCGCGCAAGCCAGCTCAACGCAGATCACGCAACTGTTCTCCAAAATTGCAAGCCCCGCGCGCCTGACAGCGATTCAACTCCGCGCGCGAGCGAACCGGGGCTATCGCAGTGTCTTTGAATTTTATTACAAATTGGGACTCACTCCCGACGAGTTCAAAAAGGTCGTCGATAAGATCACCGTCAATCCTGAAAAGATCATTCAAGGTCTCGTCAACATCAACACGGCTCCGAAAGAAGTTCTGCAATGTTTGCCCGGAATGGCGGAAGGCGACGGCGATGCACTGATCGCTCGGCGCACATCCAGTGGCACGGATTTGACGAACGTCGCGTGGGTGCTCGACACGCTCTCCGCTCCGAAAGCGCTGACCATTTCGAATTACATCACCGCCAAATCAAAACGCTTTTCAGCCGACATCGTTGCAGTCAGTGGCGACGGGCGCGGCTTCAAACGCATGCGCTGTGTTTTCGATGCAAGCGGCACGGTGCCAAAAGTTCTCTATTGCAAAGACATGTCCCATCTCGGCTGGCCGCTCGATCCCGGCATTTTAGAAGACTTGCGAGCAGGCAAAGCCGTGACACCGGGAACGCAGACCTCACCATTGCAGCAAAATTCTCAGAAGTCGAATACGTCCGGTTCCAGTTCAAGCTCGTCGTTCGGAGGTTCGCGTTAATGGCCAAATCGGCTCTCGGCATTGCAGTAGGCCCCGGCTTCATTCATGTCGCCGAGGTCTCGTTTGACATCGCAGCGACATCACTCGTGCGCGTCGCCGCGTTCACGTTCTCAGACGGTGACACGCTCGACAAGCCGGTGGAACTCGGCAAAAAGTTCGACGCGTTTTTGAAAGAAAATAAATTCACCGCCAAACGCGCCGTCGCCGGATTGCCGACGCAATGGCTCATGCTCAAAATGAAAACCGTCCCGACGATGAGCGCTGAGAATCTCGCCGGGATGTTGCGCTTACAAGCCGAACGCGATTTCTCGCTCGACCCCAACGATCTCGTGCTCGACTACATCACTGGCGAATCTGAATCGAGCGAAGGAGGATCGCGCTCCTTGTTGCTCACAGCGGCGCTGAATACGCGCGTCGAACAAATCCGCGCCGTCTTGAAAACCGCCGGCCTCAACGCCGTCGCGTTGACATCGTCAGCGCTCACACTCGCGTCTGCGTGTTCATCCGGGACAGTCTTCTGCGTCGGATCGTTCGGTGCGGAATTGATCACGTTGTCCCAGGGCAATGTGTTTCAGCCGTCGGTGCTCGGAGCAATTCAATCCAAAGAAGGCGAGTGGCTCGCACCCATCGTCGCCGAAGCGCGGCGTGGACTTGCAATGCGCGCGAGCGATCCATCCGCGCCCGTCGCGGTCTGGAACAGCGGCGACTTGTCTGCTCAGCAGATCAAACAGCTTTCGACTGATTTGAAGGTGACCGTTCAAACAATTGACCGATTCCCATCGCTCGATTTTTCGGTCACTCACGACGCAACGACGTTCGGCCACGCCATTGCCCTGGCCCAATCTGGAAAAGATTCCACGCCAAACACGCTCAATTTTTTCGATTCAAAACTCGTCGAAAAAGTCGAAGGCTTGTTCGCGAAGTTCAGACCGTGGATGGCCGTCGCTGCGCTGGTCGTAGTCGGTCTCGTCGGCTGGTTGGGCGTGACGTGGTACAAGGATTCGTCGGAACTCGACAAGCTCAGCAAAGAAGCCGACGTGCGCAAAACAGAAACGAAATCGGCGAAAGCATTCGTCTCTCATTTCGCCTCAACACAAGGCTGGTACGACAAGCGCCCGAACATGCTGGAATGCTTAAAAGAGTTGGCCGACGTGATCCCGTCTGACGGTGGCGCGTGGATGACAAAACTGTCCGTCAAAGACGATTTCCGATGTGAAATGTCGGCGAAGGCGGTCACCGACAAACGTTATTTCGAAGTGTTCGACCACATCGAAAAGCATCAGTCATTCCGCGACGTGAAACTCGTATACATGAACAAGCAGGATAAAAAAAGCTCCGAGGTCGCGTTTGCGATTAGTTTCATTTTTTGGAAGCAGTAGAATACGGTCACATTTTAAATTGGAACTAATCGTGGTTTGCATGAGCGTCTCAACAACGCCCTCGCGAATCGCGACGTGATGGGCACTTGAATGGCATTGAACAAACGAGAGACAACTTTAGCGTGGGGCGTCGGCACTATCGTTCTTGTGCTGGCTGTGGACCTGTGGGTCATTGAACCTTACTTCGCCCAACGTGCGAAGTTGATTGAACTTCGCAGTAAATCCGAGAGCGAAGGTGACGCACTGTTTCAGCTCCACCGCGAAGAAGCGCGGTTGAAAGCGAAGTGGGCGGATCGCCGCACCGAAGGACTGGCAAGCGACCCGAAAGACGCAGCTGGCCAGGTGCTCGGCGCGTTAAAAGATTGGGCGGGCGAATCGGGCGTCGTCATTGCGTCGGTGAAACCGGAGTATGTAGAGTCAAAGAAAGAGCTGCGTGAAATCGCAGTTCAGGTTTCAGCCTCCGGGCCGAACGAATCGATGATCAAATTTTTATACAAGTTGCAGACCGCTCGCTTTCCGTTGCGCGTCACTGAAATGCAATTGGGTTCGCGTAATGACAGCGAAGACCTCGCGCTGCAATTGCGTCTATCGACGTTGTATTTAACGCCCGAGAAAAAAGACGCGGATACCAAGAAAGATGCCGGGAAGAAAGTGGCCAAGGAATAGCACTATAAGAGACGGCAGTTCAAGAGCCTCGCACATCAGTAAGCGGCATAGCTTTTCGAGATTGCAATTCGTGTAATGTGGAAATAACCCCGTGACGTATTTGATTAGACACCCTATCGTTGCCCTGCTCGTGCTTGCCTTCATGGCAGCGGTTGGCACACGCACGGTCATGGCGCGTGAAAAGCATAAATCGACCCCGAAAGAATCGCCCGCACTCACGAGTGACCCCGCAACGAACGTGACCAACTCGGACTACAAAGACCTATTGAGCCGTAATCTGTTTGCGCGCGACCAGCGTCGGCGTCGTTACGATCCGCGAGAAATCGTGATCGATCATGAGACAGCCAACGAGTTGGCGCGCTCCCGCGAAAACGCAAAAGAGGCATCAACAAACAAAGGCGAAGCCGACATCGTCTTGATGGGCATCGTCGAAAAAGATGGCGTGGGCAGCGCGTTTTTGGAAGACCGTCGTGCCGGAAAATCGATCACCGCGAAAACTGGCGACGCAATTGCCGGCGGCAAAGTAGGTACGATTACGCTCCACGCAATGGAGTTTATACTCGGCGACAAGACAACAAACATTACACTCGGAAATAATTTGCAGGGGGGTGTCTCGACCGCCAAGCCGCTTGATCCGACAACAAGCAGCACAGCCAGCACGGACACCAAAGGGGGGGCCGGAGCGGTCGATGACGCAACACTCTCAATCATCGAAAAGCTTCGCAAGAAACGTTTGAAGGAAATGAATAAATGACCAAAGTTTCTGTCGTGGCGTGCGCACTTTTTGCGTTGACGTTCAACGCCGTGTTCGCTGCCGATGACGACAAAGAGAAGAAGCCCGCGACCTCCGTGAAAATGGAATTCAAGGACGCGGCGCTCGACACCGTGCTCGAACAACTCTCCGATTCGACAGGCTTGATCATCGTCAAAGATGCCGCCATCGACAGCCGCATCACAATCATCAGCAAGCAGGCGATGAACGTGGAAGATGCGATCAGTCTCTTGAACACTGTCCTTAAAGAGAAGGGCTACGTCGGCATCCGCACCGGCAAGATTCTGAAGATCGTCAAACTCGAAGAAGCCAAGAAGCGCAACATCCCCGTGTTCAACGGCAATGACCCGGCGAAAGTTGATGCCACCGATGAAGTGCGGACGCAAGTCATCTCGATCAAATACGTCGACGCCGTGCAGCTCAAAAAAGACTTCGCGCCCCTGATGCCAAGTTATGCCGATTTGTCGGCGAACGCGCTGAGCAACTCGCTGATCGTCACCGACACCGGCGCGAACGTGAAGCGCCTGCTTGAAATCATCCACTCGCTCGACACGCAGACCAGCACCGTCGCGTCGGTCAAAGTCTTTCAATTGAAATACGCGAGTGCAACGTCCGCCGCGAAAGTCATCAGCGACGTATTCAAATCGGACTCTTCCGGCCAGCAGCAACAGCAGAGCAGCGGCGGATTCTTCGGCCGATTCCGCCCGCCGCAGTTTGGTGGTGGCGGCGGCGAAGGCACTCAAGACAAGGAGCAAGGACATCAGGTTCAGAAGGTGACCGCATCAGCGGACGACCGCACGAACACGGTCGTTGTGAGCGCGTCAGCAGACACGCTGAAAATTATCGAAGGCATCATCACCGATCTCGACAATAATCCCGCGACGGAGCAAGGCGTGTTCATGTACCGCTTGAAAAACGCGCAATCCAAAAATCTCGAAAGCGTATTGAACTCGCTCTTCGGCGCGAGTGGCTCATCGAGCTCGCGCAGTTCCACATCAACATCATCACGCAATGCGCCGGGAACGGGTTCCGGTGCAACGCGCGCAAAATCCTCGTCGGGCGTGACCGGCAGTTCTGGTATCGGCTCCTCTTCGACCGGCACCGGATCCTCGCGTTCTAGCGGATTTAATCAAGGCGCGGGAGGTGTCAGCAGCGCGGGCGGATCGTCATCCGTCTCCGGCGATTTGACCGGCCAGGTGTTCATCGTCGCAGACAACGATTCCAACTCCTTAATGGTGCTTACCCCGGCGAAGAATTTCGACCGCGTCAGAGCAGTCATCGCCGAACTCGATAAACCGGTGCGACAAGTTGTGATCAAAGTCTTGATAGCCGAAGTGACGCATGACAAAGCGCACGATGTTGGGACGGATTCGTCGATCCTCACCAGCGGCTCGCTCAAAAATGTGCTGACCAATTTCGGTGTCGCAAACCAAACGACTGGCGCAATTGCGAAGCTCGTCACCGGCGATGTGACCGTGGCGTTGCGCGCGTTGGAGACTGAAGGAAAACTCGAAGTCCTTTCGCGCCCATCGATCGTGACCAGTGACAATCAGACCTCGAACATCACCGTCGGCCAGGAAGTTCCGTTCATTGTCAGCAGCCGCACGACGGACACGGGGCAGACTGTGAACACCATTCAATATCAGGACATCGGCATCATCCTCAACGTCACCGCGCACATCAATGAAGCCGGCCTCGTGATCATGGATGTCGCACCTGAAGTGTCCAGCCTGACCGGCACAACCGTGCCGATTTCGGACACCGTCAACGCGCCCGTTTTTGCGAAACGCTCAGCGTCCACACGCGTCGGCGTTCAGGACGGACAGACGATTGTCATCGGCGGATTGATGGAAGACAAGAAGACCGAAAACAACCAGGGCATTCCCGTGCTGCGCAAAGTGCCGGGACTCGGGCTGTTGTTCGGACGCAAACAAAAAGACAAGTCGAAGACTGAATTGCTGATCTTCCTGACGCCGCACGTGGCCCACGAGCCGGGTGCTCTGGAGCCGATGCAGCAAGCTGAATCAGACGCATTGAAGCTCATTCCGAACGCCGTCAAACCGGGCACATACGAAGAGCATCGCGACGGTTTGAATCGTGGTGGCCCGACGATTTATTCGACGGATGCGGTACCGGTTGAACTACCGCCCCAGGAAAAGCCAGTGATTGAAAAGAAGTAGGCGAACGGGCTAAAAGCCCGTTCCACATTGCAGTTCATTGCAGCCGAATCTTCGCCAAGGAATTTGAATGGCTCTCGATGGTCCTTATTCGATTGACGATCTTGTAGCCATGACCGGCGGCAGGAGCAAATCCGCGTCGAAGAAACTCGACCAACTCAAGCACTTCGAAAACGTCCGCGCGAATTTACGAGGAACGACGAGTGTGCGTTTGATCGGCGTTGATCCTGGGACGCGTTTTGTGGGATGGGGCGTTATCGATTACGATTTGAAAACATCAACGTTGAAGCCCGTCGATTTCGGCTGCATCGCCCCTGGCGAAAAGCTCCCGCTGAAAGACCGTTTGCGCGGAATCTTCGAAGAACTCGAGTCCATCCTCGCCCGAACGAAACCCCAATTCTCAGCGCTTGAAGAAACGTTCGCGGGCGTGAACATGAAATCAGCCATCGCCATGGGCTACGGTCGCGGCATCGCGTTGCTGGGACTTGCTCGCGCGAATCTCGACGTTCTTGAATTGTCGCCGCGCTCAATCAAGCAGGCGGTTACCGGCAGTGGCGCGGCCGGCAAAGCGCGCGTTTCCATGATGGTGATGTCGCGTTTGGGCCTGACGAAAACGCCCAAGACCGAGGACGTCACCGACGCGCTCGCCGCCGCGATTGCGCTGTCCCAGCACATTTAGGTTCACCCCTTTTTATGGACAATCTCACTCATTCACTCTGCGGCTGGACGCTTGCCCGAGCAGGGCTAAATCGCTACAGCAAATGGGTCACGCCGCTGGTGATCATCCTGGCGAATCTGCCGGACGTTGAAACTGTCTTGCTGCCCGGCCATACGCGCGCGGCTTATCTTTTGTATCACCGAGGCCTGACGCATAGCGTGCTCATGCTGACGATTTACGCGCTCGTGTTCGGAACGCTGCTGTGGTTAATTGAACGCCGTACGGCACCGACGCAAAAGCCTGCGCCCTGGAAAGCAATCACAATATGCGCGGCAGGTTTGTTCTCGCATCTGCTCTTGGACTGGTTCAATAATTACGGCGTTCGCCCGGGCCTGCCGTTTAATTCGACGTGGTTTTACGGCGACATGATTTTCATCATGGACCCGTGGGTATGGCTGATGTTTGGACTTCCGATTTTTCTCGGAACAGAATTAAACCTTCAGCGTTCGGTGTTATGGACGGTCCTCGGACTGCTGACGACAACACTTGTCTGCTATGGAATTCGCGGCAATCTGATGCCGTGGCCGGTACTCGTGGTGTGGCTCGGAGCGATCGGACTCGCGGTCCTTTTTCGAAACCGTTTTCATGGCCGAGCGGAACGTTGCTCACGCATTGGGCTCCTCGTCTTAAGCGTGTATTTGATCATCGCATTCACCGCGAGTCGCACAGCGACCGAACGCGCGAAAGCTGAATTCTCGGCGGCTTTTCCGAGCGGCGTTGAGATCATCAAAACGAGCGTCCAACCGTATCCTGCGCAGCCGTGGCGGTACGATGTATTTTTACAAACGAACGAAACACTGAATCACGTGAACGTCAATTTTTTGAATGGGAATGCAATCGATCCGGTTCAGTCTCAGTTGAATTTGCGCGACCCGGCGCTCGACAAAATTCGTTCGACGTTTGAATATCAAGCGTGGAGAGTTTTCGCCCGGCATCCATATGTTGTGCGGCGCGGAAACATGATCACCTTCGGCGATCTGCGTTTCAGATTACTGGGCGGCGATTGGACATCGCAGACACTCGAACTTCCGGACAAGTAAAGCGCCACTCCTGTCCGCGCGTTTTACTTCACACCCTTTTCGACCCAACGGTATGCAATGCTTGCGTTCTTCCAAAAGAATTTTTCGCACACGTCCGCGCCTTTGGCCGAAAAATAGTCGCTGACGATTTTGAATTGGTCCACGTAGCTTCCGCCTTTTTCGCAGACCGGCCAATTGCTCGCGTAGATGAGCCGGTCCGGGCCGAAGCTGTTCCAACAGTGATCCAAAATCGGCGCGTAAAAGGCCGCGTCTCGGGACGCGTTTCCATACGATTGACCGGACTTTTCGGTCTGCTCTTGAAGCGCCGAAATCTTGCAATAGACGTTTGGATATTTGCCGAGAGCGGCGATGCTGTCCCGCCACTCCTTCGAGATTTTGCCAGGATCGCCTGCACTGCCGACGTGGTTCAAGACGATGCGGAGTTCGCTGAATTCGCCCGCCAATTTTGCGGCGACGCGATGCAGCGCCGGGCCACCGTTAAGATCCAATTCGAGACCAGCGTCAATCAGTGTTTTGAGGCCCGAGCGAAGCTCCGGGCTGTCTGCGTTTTTGAGAACATCATTCATGTTCGCGCGGATGCCACGAAAAATCGGATTCGCCGCGAAGCGCTTCACGTGCTTCGCGAAATCGGTTTCGTGAAGCGTTAAATTGCCGACGAAACCTATAATACTTGGCTCCTTCGCGGCCAGATCGAGAATCCACGCGTTGTCTTCAAGCCACTTGCTGGCCTCGACGACAATCGTTTCTTTCACGCCAAGCGGCCCGCCCACGGCCAGCCAGTCCTGGGGCAAAACGGTCCGAAACAACGGCGTTCCCTTGCCCGGCCACGGCACACCTTCTTTGCGCGACGGATCGTAAAAATGCGTGTGTGTATCGACGATGCGCGACGCCGGTTTTGCGGCGGCAATTTGTCTCGTTAAAATAGCAGTAGCGACTCCCGTCACGGCAACTGCGGATTGATGCAAAAAGGATCGTCGATTCATGTGGAGTTCGTCCCAAATTAAACACGAGTTTCGTGTCACTCATATACACCGGTTAAATTTTGTTTGGCATAACTGAATCGTTCGACTACGACGCAACCGACGAACGGACTGCCATAAATATTTTGGAGAATCAACGCGAGCGATTTAATGGGACTGTCACGTTCAATTATTGTGGTGCGAGCTTCCAGCCTGCTCCATAAGAAATGCAGGCTAGAAGCCCGCACCACAATTTGGCGTTGCCTTGAACGGTAGCTGAAATGTGACAGTTCCCCAATAAAAAAATACGTCTTATTTTTGTTCGCGGATTGGACCGACGCGGATGGTGCCGGGGACTTTTTGATTGTGGACGGTGATTGAAAACCGCTCGATGGAGTTGCGCGGTTCGAATGGCGTGTTGTAATTTTTCCACGGCTCATTCGCTATGCTGGATTTCATGTCGTTCATGTCGAGCGGAAAACGGATGTTTTTGTTCCAGCCGGGGCGGACGAACACGGGACGCGATTCGTATGCGCTTTTGTCTTTTGAATAGAACATCAGCGAGATGTTCAAACCGTGCGGAAAGCTCGAATGAACATCGAAAACCAGTGCGCTGGTTTTCGAGAAATCACAATCCCCGAAGCGTGTCACTGCGGCTTTGTACTTCGTCCCGGGGCTGCAAATGATTTGGGCGAAGAGTCCTTTTTCTGTTTTGGATGGAACAAACTCCAGAGCCGATTCGTTGAAGAATTCTTTACTGTCCGCAAGCCACGTCGGCTTGGCCCATTGGTCGAGCAGTTTGGTATAGTCATCGATCACGGGCAGCGGCGGCCCTTTGTAGCGATTCACTTTTTCAAACTCAGCCACAGTGTCGGGCGGAGGCGGAAGTTTCAGCCCTTGCTGGCCCATGCTGTACGCGATCAAATTCAAACCAAAATGCAGCGACGCTTCGAGCATTTCAGGCTTGGTCAAATCGGTCAGCGAGTCCATGCCATCGCTGTTGCGCGGATCTTTCTGAAGGCCATCGGCGTAATCGTTGCGCGTATAAATAATCCCGGCACGGCGGTGGTTCAGCAACTCAGTAGCCGCGAGATCGACGATTTCGGCGTCGATGTTTTTGGGATCTGATTTCTTCAGAGCCGTGGCGGACTTGGACGGGTCAGGCAGGAAAATAGCTTCGAGATAATCCAGTCGTAGTTTGTCGCCCGGCGGCACGCGCGATCCTTTGTAACCGTGGCTAAGGTCGTAACACGAAACGAAGAAATCGTGTTCAATCGGCATTGGCTGAAACGTTGCATTGGGAATTAAGGAGCCAGCTTGCGGACGGAATGATTCGTCGAATGTTTGGTCGAGGCTGTCCGTCGAATCGTTCACCCACATAATACCACCTGCTGCAACGAAACCGCGTATTGATGCGATTTCATTCGGCGTGAATTGCACGGGTTTGTTTGAGGTCATCATGATCATTTTACATTTTTTCATCGCAGCGAGATCGCCGAGCCGGACTTCGAGAATTGAGACTTCGACTTCGAGCGGCTTCGAACGTTCGATAAATGCGTTGCGCAGATTCGGCAATGCGAATCTGGACGAATCCCAATCGCCGGAATGAACCGCGACGCCCATCGTGTAGTGAATGATTCCGCCCGAATATGTCGATTCAATTCCGCGATGCGGGAGCGTGGAGATGACTGCGGCGGTTTGAGATTTCAGGCCGCCAAGTTCGTCGAGTTCGTTGGATGCTGATCCGCGCTCAACGCTAACACTCTTCGATTTCCCACCGCCCGGACGACCATTTCCACCGGCGATTCCTGAACCACCGACTCCACCCAAACCCGAACCTCCGCCTCCTCCGACGAGCGCGGTTCCTCCTGCCGGGCCGGTGCGACCGACGCCAAAGCCGCCACCACCACCGCGCCCGGACGTGTCGCCTCCACCGGATGCTATGCCGGTTCCGACGGGTTTGATTCCTCCACCACCTGCGGGGCCGACTGCGAGCGGTTTGTCGCCCATGCCTCCGGGGCCGTCACCATTGATGCCGAAGCCTCCGGGCACACGACCGCCTGGACCGACACCAGTACCTTTGGGAATTCCGCCGACGCCCGAGCCTTTCGCCGGGCCGAACGATGCGACTCCAGTGCCTGTACCGCCATTGCCGCCACCACCAGTTCCGCCACCGGATCCGCCAGCGGCTTCAAGTTGCTCAGAGGTCCGTCCCGGGGCGAGTGAGACGCCACCGCCTTTTCCGCCGGGGCGTCCGTGCCATGCGTTTCCATTTCCGTTGGGGAGTCCAAAATCGGCGGTACCAGTGCCAGAGCCACCGGTCGCAAAACCAGTTCCACTTCCGCCCAAGCCGCCACCGCCTGCCGCTGTCGTCCGGGCGAGTCCGCCGAAGCCGTCGCTTCCGCCCGAGCCTCCTGGGCCAGTTTTGGAGTTGCCGGATTTCATGCCGCCAATGAGTGAGCGTCCGTCGCCCGAGCCTTTTCCGCCCGCGCTGCCTTCGCCTGATCCCGTTGCTTTTGCGCCGGGTCCATTGCCTCCGTTCGTGCCTATGTCGAGCGGCTCTTCGCCCCCTTTCGGAAGGCCTCCACTTTCACGTCCGAAACCCGTTCCGATGATTGAATCGCTGACCGAATTTCCAATCGTCCCGCCATGTGCGCCGCCGCCGAATCCTGCGGATGCGTCGGCGACTGGCAACGCGCTCGTTCGCGCGAGAGCGACGCTGGATTCGCCGGGGCCAGAGGCTGATCGTCCTGGGATTCCCGTAGCACTTAATGCGAGCGGGACGACGGGTGCGTTTAATGTGCCGAGTCCCGGCGCTCCCAAGTCGGAGGAATTCGCAGAGACTGGAATGTTTCGTGCGAGATCAGCGGGTGGCGCTTTGGGATTGGGTTTTACGCTCGGAGATGCGGCGGGTTGGTTATCGAAAGCGAGTGGCGCGTCAGTGGCGATGCTTAAAGGAGCATCGTCGATTGCTTGAACGGTGCGGCGCGAGACTTCGGCGGATTCAACGGGTTTGCGTGGAGCTTCTGATGGGCGTTCGATTGACGGGG
>Ga0194042_1000161_pt1 | contig 20511 bp, 26 predicted proteins | sample JunL4412m_MetaG_FD_148974 | JGI IMG/M metagenome (GOLD analysis project Ga0194042, IMG submission 148974) | Anoxic zone freshwater microbial communities from boreal shield lake in IISD Experimental Lakes Area, Ontario, Canada - Jun2016-L442-12m | ecosystem: Environmental > Aquatic > Freshwater >...
TGCGTCATCTGGTATGGATGTCCGTGCAGCGCCTCCGCGCAGAGTGGGCGTGGGATGGCGGCGTGCAGGTTGGTGTGCATTGCTGTGGGAGGGGATTGGAGCGAAGATACTGATATGCTTTGTTTCCAGTGCGCGTCCCTTATCCGACTCAGGGTGATGTTCTTTCTGCTGCTCGACCGCGATACCGCGCTCAAGGATAAAGTCCTTGACGGCTGGCCCGAATGGTGTGTGGCCGGTATGGAGCGCAAGAAGGCCGGCGGCTTCTTTCAGCAGCTCAGGGGGCAGGTCATTGAGCCTTGGCTCGTCGATGAGCGGCGGTGTGAGGACGATTTTGTGTCTAGTTGTATTGATCTGTACTTGGTGATGTGAGCGGTCGATTGGAGCTGCGTACGTGTTGAGTCGATCAAGGGGCAGGTATCTGCCCTGTTGCTGGGTCAATTGTGTAATGTATTGGTTCCTTTAGTTGAGCATTAACGCGAGCATCCGCCGTTTTTCTGATGTTTCTGAACTTGAAAACAATAGAGTACATTTCAGATGTGTGTCCTAATGGTACACTGTGAGCATATTCCAGTCTAGCATCCCCATCCAGTATAATGACATCACTGAATTTCGTGATCACTCTGACAGGCGTCAATTCTATGTTGCGTGTAATGGTAGGAAATAAATCCATATATTTCCCCCCTTCCCCAATAGCAATACTTGCGACAGGGCCAACTGTCATATCCATGCTTGTTATGTTGTCGATGTGTTGTTTAATCCCCACATCTTCAGCGTAATAAACTATGTTCATTGTAGATTCTGCAAGGTCCTCAGCTGACGCACCTAAAATACATTTTATTGATTCTCCATACCACTCAACCACTTCAGCTATATGCCGCTCAGCCCTTACCAACATAGGCAGCGTTTTTGAAAATATATTTGTGTTATCCCCTCGTGTATAAAATGCAATATTCCCAGTGTGGGGTATACCATTCGAGCCCATTCTGGCAAAAAAGTCCGCGAATCTTGTATGAATAGCAGGTGGAAATTCCAAAACACCATTCACATGGTACACATGAAGTCCAATAGGAACATCCGTATGTAATGGCGACAAGTGACTTGTTATTTTTGAATTACTGTTTCTGTTCTTATTGACAAACGCAATCCTCAAACCCAAGGTCCAGTCTTCTATTATAGTTTCGTGAGTTCTACGATCAAAGTAAGTATTCTGATCAGCCCATGCATCATCAAATCGAGACCACACTCTGGGATCTACTTGAAGACTAAGCACAGATGGGTTTCTCTCCCTGACCAATACATGTTCGAGATAAGTCAGTCCTTCGGCTAATCTCAATGTACTCAGTTTAAAGTTAGTATCAGGTTCTATTGGTACTTTTGAATCTAGTGCATTGTCTGCATGATCTTTTCGAATGCATATTCACTTCCCAGATAAGTGTCAAGGGTGCGCAGCAATTCATTCCCGACATCCATCCAAAATCCAACAAATTGATGTAATTTATACACCACTGAGTCGAACTGGGCCCAAGTCCATGTATCTTCTATTATAGCATGGACTCGGGCTTCTTCTACGAGACCGTCGCCCCGCTACCGCCACCTTCACTCAATCAGCAGACGACGCAACAAATCAGCGGGGAGCGTGCTGATTAGGCTGCTCTCACCCAGACGGGTGCTGCGGCACACACAGTTGTGAACATGTTGAGTATATAAATTGCTATTGGTCTCTTGCTTGTACTTATGTATAAGTGTTGGTGTACAGCAGGTCGCAGACGGGATGCGCCTTTGACTCATATTAGAACTTTGGACATGGCGACTTGTCCTACAGCCGTGTATAATGATCGTCTCGATGTGCAACCACCGCCAACTCATTGGGGCCAGGAGAAGCTTCTCATATCTGAGATCGAGTTTCTTACTCCTTTTTATGTTGAGAGCCATGTCAAGGAGTTTCATGTGGTGTATGCTGGTGCCGCGCCAGGGACGCACATCCTTATCCTCGCAACACTGTTTGACAGGATGAGGTTTGTGCTTGTTGATCCTGCTCCTAGTATGATTCGTAATGGCGATCACGAAAATATTGAAGTGAAGCAGGAGTATATGACTGATGAATTGGCGCAGCAGTTTCTTCGTGATTATCCCTTCATTTTGTTCGTGAGCGATATTCGAATTGGGGCTGAAAGTGGGGTTCGTGAACGTAATGATGCCATGCAACGTAGAATTCACAGGGATATGCTCTCGCAGCAGGGCTGGCTGAGGACCATGAACCCGGTCAGCAGTATGCTCAAGTTTCGACTTCCGTGGAATCTGGGACCGCATTCGACTGGCTATCTTGGCGGCACAGTCTATTTTCCTGTGTACGGCAAGAAATCGACCCATGAATGCCGTCTCGTGGTCCCGCGTGGGGCGCCTGTGGTGTATTATAACAACCGGCGGTATGAGGGGCAGTTGGCCTACTACAACCAGGTATTGCGTCCTGCTACGTACGAGGTGTTTGGCGAGCTGGGGTGCTATGACTGCACTAGTTTCCGTTTGATTATGCGCGAATTCCTCAGGGTCTCGGGTCGGGCGGAGACTGATTATAATAACGGGCGCATGATCAGCGAAGAGTGCCAGAGAATTGATGGACTGTTGCAGGAATTTGCACAGGACTGGGATAGAATGAGGCGTGGACTTCCTCCATTAGATGCAGCAGATCGTGATCATGGCGGGGTGGGATTTGATGCTGCCATTGACCACGAGTCCGACGACGATTCTACGTGAACGCATGTGTTTCCCTCGTATTATTAAATCGAGACCATGTATTTGTTTTTGGGTAAAGACTAACCAAAGTTGGATGTTCAGTCGAAACTGGGCCCAAATCCATGTATTTTCTATAATACCTATATGAGCAACAATGTCACCCTGCCATAGTGACTGTTTTACACCGTCTAATATTTTTTTTGAACCCATAACTAACCAACCCCCCACCCCCAACAGACGGAAACAACAAAGGGCACCGGCGGCGACATCATCATCCTAGAGGAGGCCGCCTACGTGGACTCGGGCTTCTTCTACGAGACCGTCGCCCCGCTGATGATCGTGGGCACAACCACCCTCATAGGAATCTCGACCCTTCGAGATGGAATCAACTTCTACACCCGACTGCTCCGGCTGCGCGACAAGGCGACGGGGCTGCCAATGTTCACCGTCCTGCAAGTTCAGCTCGCGTGTGAGAAATGCAAAGAGGACGGAAAGGCGGCCGACTGTGTGCATATGCTTCACCTGGTTCCCAGGTGGCAGAGCAGTGATAAGCACGTGAAACTGAGGACCATCATGCAAGATCGGCCAGGTAAACCCCAATGCTTCCATTATCCCCAAACACACTCTTTCCACAACACCATGCCCTCCATCAATCAGACCCCGCCCCTCCCCACAGATCTCATCGAATCAGAGCTCAGCGGGATGGCGTTCGACAGCCTGCAGCAATGCTTCCGCACCGTGGACATCGAATCGCTGTTCACGCAGGAGCCCATGCCGCCGATGCTGAACGACGACATATACATTGTGATCGACCCCGCGGCAGGGGGGCCGGGGAGCGACTATGCGCTCGTGTCATTCCAGCGAAACAGGGGCAACATAACCATTGTGGGGATCGACGTGCTTTCGGGGTGCAAGGAACCCAGCAAGCAGTTTTTCCTCGTGGAAGAGCATATCTCGCGGCTGCGGGAGAATCTCTACAGATCAGGTTCGAAGATCACGCTGTTCGTCGAGCGCAACCTGGGGTTCGAGGCCGAGCATCACAAGCGTGCGCTGGCCCATCTACCGAACACCGTGTTTCACGAGGACGAAAAGGCGGGGCGCGTGGGCATTCTGACGACTGATAATGTCAAGCATGCGGCGATGGAGCTCCTGAACATCATGCTTCGCGAGAGGAGATTGTCCGTGTGCAAGCATATGCATTCAAGAGACAAGAAGGGGATGATGACCAGGCTGAGGGAGCAGCTGGAGGTGTACAGCTTCCAGTACAAGCAAGCGATGAACACCTTCCAAAAGAGCCGCACCGCGCTCAGCGGAAAGGTGGGCGGGATGAAGGATGATATTGCCATATCTCTGCAGCTGGGGGTCTACTGGACCAGCGTGGGGATCACCGAGCTGAGCAGGAAACAGGCTATTTGAGAGAGATATGAGTGTTTTGAAATAGTAAATTTTGTTTTTGTTATCATCGCACAGCAGCACGCGCGCTCCACTCACGCGGAGTGGAGGTCGAACCCAGCACCGAGAATGTCATCGCACAGAGGGTCTTCACCATCGTCCCAGAGGTCGGCGAAACGGAATACCACGCACTCGATTGACTCGAGAAACGACAGACTCCACCTCTGCGGCACATCCTTTGACCAGTTCACATTGATCCGGTTCATCTCCCCCAGGCACGAATGTCCTTCCGGAGCCGTCGCCGCGAAGCCAGCAGCTCTCTCGGACAGCTTGTGGGAGCCCACCAGTGCATAAAGTGCGTCCTTGCACTCCTCCGTGACCGTGTTGAACACAGGGACCGTAATGACATGATACTGGCCGGCCAGGTCCACGCGGTCGTCAAACAGGAAAGCGTTCTCGGGCTCGGCGGGGGGGGACAGCTTGCCGCATGTGCTCACCACACACTTTCCAGGGCACGAAGTAACGACCACCTCAATGCTCGTGCGATCAAGGTGAGCACAGATAGCATCCCGCACGTGGAAGAGTCGCTTGAAAGCGAAGTACTCGGTCCTCTGAGCAAAAATAGGCAGATCATGCATCTGAGTGTGTGCTGGGAAGTAGATGTGTCCTGGATCCACCAGAAAACGACTGTCTGCGGGCATGTATGAAGGAAGGTCGTATTTGGCAGTGTACAGCACAATCCTCGAGGTGCCCAGTTTCCCTTCGATCTCACGCACGGCATCGATCATCGCTGGGTTTACGAGGAGAGACATCACGCCTGGGATGATACCCACCTTGTTGTCGATCTGGAGGCAGCCGGGGATGTCATTGCCGTCATGGCCATAGAACGAGGTCTGGTCGATATCGAGAAATAAGGTGCTCTTGTACATGCTGTGAGTCTCAAGTTGAGAGCCACGGCGATGCATCCACCTTTATACACACACGCGGTCAACACCGCCAAACTGAACGCACCCACCCCATTTGCAAAGGAAATCTGCAATGCAGTGTTTTATTTGCACAGATACATATAAACCGAGCGTTTTCACCGTGCACACGATGCATCTCCCGCCAGATTTAAGTCTGGCATCATCGTATATTCCAGCCTGCCTCTGCCTATTGAAATGCACGGTGGCATTCGTTCTCTTCGTATTTTCCCCTGTCCGTGGCTGGATATGCCTGTTCAGCATGCTGCTCACAGACAGGATACTCTGGAACCAAGCGGCAAACACCACCATCCTTGATGTCAACGCTGTCTGTGTGGGGCTCGTAGGAGGCTTGATGGTCATGCACGCTCGATCCGACGGAATAAAGACACTGGTGCACTTTGCCATCACAGGCGTGTGGATTCTCATGAGCTCGCTGCAGATCTTAGGCGCAACACGACTGCACAGGGCGTATGAGGTTCTTTTCGCTGCCTTTTCGGTATCAGTGCTGTCCTGCCTCTACCAGGCGCAGGAACGAACCGAACTGCTGGCCCTGAGGTCATTCGTGTTTGTCGTGGCCAATTCGACCCTGCCGTACATGGGTGTCATGCTGATGCACCCCGACATCGACACGTATGTCAACATATGCCGCACCTTGCTGGTGCTGCTGGGCGAGCCGGAGATCGCCAGCGCGTGGGCGGTGGGATACATTCTGTGCATCGGGTACCAGGTCAGGAGTACTGTGCCGCAGTCGCAGTCCGCCGTATCCGCGCATGGAAACCAATCTCGTCGGAGCCAAACGCCCACCAAGTACAACTCCTCTTACCAGAGCCCGTATTACTACCCAAACAGCACCGATTTCTGCGACGAGGCGCCGCCGCATGGCAGCATCGAGAACGGAGACCAGTGCGCCGCGCACGTCCAGCCACAGCTGGCTTTGGCATCAGCGTCCCAGGGGAATTTCATCCCCGCCTCCAGCGGGATGGCCAACAGCAGCAACGGATCAGGCCAATCGGAGGAAGCCGCTCTTCTGCGAGAAGCACTGGCCAGCAGAAAGGGGTTTTGAAAGGTACTGTTTTCGCCAATACGGGTGCAGCATGTGCTGCGTACATGTTTATCGTTATTATTATTAAACGGCAGCCGCATACAATCATCAATGAATCCCGTCCGCACCGAAGCATTGAGGGAGTGTATATAAACCACATGAGGCCGTCTTTCGAATGGAGGGACGCACACAGGTCAGCCGCTCGATCAATGAGCCCGGGTACATTCCCGGCAACGGGAATCCCGGGACGAATGGAGGGGGGACCTATACGGGGACCAGTTTGGAGCCGTTGCAGGCTGATTGGGAAAACATCTTTGGTCCGGCCGGCAGAGATGTGAAGCTCGACCACCAACGCCAGAAGCGGCATCAGGTCAGCTATAGTGGGAGTTGTGAGCTCAAGAGATGTTTATTTGATTAACCAAAGACACAGATGACCATGCTCACAAACTGACCACACATACCCTTCCCCCAACAGCGTTGGCACATGCCCGATATCATCAAAGGCCCTAATTCGTACCTCACTGACCGAATCGACGGCCTGATCACCGACACCACTAACTCGCCGTTCACAACCGTTATTCTGCCGTACAAATACATTGCAAACCCTGACACGAAGATCAAATGGAATGCCTTCAGTTACGATGAAGGGCTTGCCTCTCGTGTGCCGTACGAGGCGGCGGCTCGTGTGCTCACACAGACGAAACGAAGCTATGCGGCCTTTGCCGTCAGGCATGGTCTTGCCATCGAGATGGAGCATAACTTCATGGTGAGATCCCCCCCTCCCACCATCAATTTTAAATTAGCACTCGCTCACCAATTCAATCGACTGACCTCTTCTTTTGTCGCCCGCAGATGAGCCCAGAAGGCATGCAGAACTTCCAAAACCAAGTGAAGCAGCTGGTCGGGTCCATCCAGATGACCAACGACCTGGATGTGCATATCGCACTTGTCCAGGCCCCGTCCTACGCAAAGGAGTACATGGAAAAGTATTCAGCCATGGACAAAACCCCGTACCAAATCTGCCGCGAATTCGTCGACCTCTTTGGCATCATGCAGAAGAATCCAAACGCGCTGGACATCCTCATCGAGGAGGCCAAGATCCAGCTGCGCATCTGGGGCTCGCCGGAACCATCATTCCTGATGTGCAACAGCAAGCTCACCTTCAACCTCCAGATGACACCCGAACGGACCAACTACGTGACCAACGGCATCGACGGCGTGCGCCGGCTGCGGCAGGGCCCTGATATCGCGCAGTACCGTGGGTTGTCGGTGGTCCCGTCGCGATCGTACTCGCTTGAGACGGGCGCTCTGCCCCGCGATGTGATGCGGCGGCGGGTGCGCACGGCGGAGTACTACCGTGTGCCGCCGCAGCGCGACACCAACTGGGAGCTGGAGCTGTACGACGAGAGCAGGGACACGTGGTTCAAGCTAACCCCGGAGGATCTGGACCGATATGCTGACCTCTCAGGTTATTATACTGGCACCTCCAACGGAGGGGCGCCCACCGTCCACGAGGCGCACCATCTGACCTGGGCGCGGTTCCGCGGCGGGGAATACGCCGGCGCCAGGGGGCCATTCCTGCTGAAGATGACGACCGAGCCCGATGACACGCAGATCACCATGCCACAGCTCATGCGTCCGAGCGAGAATCTCGGATGGGGCGCCTCCCTGCAGCACATCTACACCATGCACAACGGGGTTTATGAGGAGACGCACGGCAAGAACGACTACCATATCATCTCGCAGGGGCTCGACAACGTCGAGGCGTTTGTGCCCAAGCCCAACCAGACCAACATGGAGTTTGTCGATTTCCCCGTCGACTCACGCAACGTGCCGTTCTGGCTCTTCATGAATGCGGCATTCCTCAACACCACATGCCATTTCCTGTGGACGCAGCTCGACGGGATCGACCGGAACGTGGTGCGCGAGCACATCATCCCCTTTGTGTTTGGCGACGGCGCCGACCAGGCCATCCAAGAGTACAACGCCATCCCCGACAACGCGCGGATGAACATCTTCCACACCATTATGTTCCTGGGCTGCTCGCTGCGATGGCACCCGTCCGACGATGTGCGGGCCATGCTCGAGACCAAATTCGCCGAACGGAAGATTGGGGTGCACACGCTGCGCGCGGCCCTCGTTCATTTCGTCAAGCGCTGCCTCGATGACACCACCGAGCAGATTCCCACCACTCGCATCCAGCTGGGCAAGCGATTGGACGATGTTTTCAAGAACGGACGCTTCGCCCAGGCGCCCGACCAGCGCGCCGTGTTTCAGAGGTGGCCGCGCTCGCCCGAGGGGCTGCTCTCCATCGCGGCCGCGGCGGGCGTGTCGGAGACCCTTGGGTCGCTGGAAGACTACCGCATCGAGGAGCGATTCGCCATGCAGAGCCAGCAATACACATGGAATGACATGCCTGCCATCCGCGCGGGGAATGAGGTCTCGCTCAACGAGAACACGGTGGTCGACAGCTTCCTCTACGCCGCAATGCTTCGGATGATGACGTTCCGAGACGAAGGGCACATGCACAACAACTTCCCCGAATTCTGGCCCGTGATCAAGGCCAAGGGCAGTCACGAGGCCGTCGAGTACATCATCATCCGGCCCGTGATCGAGCACAATATGCTGGGGGTGATCATGGGACGGGGCGGGAACGAAGAGCTGGGCAGTACGCTGTGGGGACAGACCGAGCTGTCGTGCTACGACGACTCGTTTCACGGTGTTTGGGGCATGTCTTACAAATACCATCAGCGAGCCATTGTTCACAACCCGAAGAACATGATCCGACTGTGGGACATCGCCTACGACGGATACAACGGGGGGAAGGACGACCGGCACGTTGATTGGTCGGCCGAGGCCCCCGGAGAGCACCGACCCTTCAACGCCGCCGTGAGCGACATGAGCGTGCCGTACAACGGGCCCTCTCTCATGGTGATGAAGTTCCACGTCAACGTCGGATCCAGGGAATACACGCGCAACTGGCCCTCGCCCATCGTGTTTCACGACAAACTGGAGATCGATCCGCCGCGAATGGGGATCGACCCGGACAGTCTCTACGCCATCGCCGACAGCAATTGGCGCGTCTTCAACCGACCAGATTACCGCGAGCAGTACCGCGCCTACCTCGCGCGCATGCCCGACTTCTCCTACTACCACCAGACGCGCAAGCTCCCCGGCTACAGCGCCGTCGACTTTGAGACCACGCAAAACGCCCTCGCCTTCCAGGGCTCGATGCGCGTCGTGCGAAATCAGAACGGCGTGCGCGACGAGATCCATGGGTCGGGGCACCACGGCGCCGACATGGTCGGCATCGCGGCCGTCCGTGCGGGCAAGGGCATGCGGCCCATCATTGCGCCGCCCACGGCGATGCGGTTGGTGTGAAGGGAGGGAATATGTTAATAATATTAAGGTGTATTGCTGTATTTAAGTGCAATTGATTTCAGGATGTCAATGTATCTATTCAAATTGTGCTTGCATATTTCAAAAGCTGAAGAACATTTTAAATTATATAATGTTTAGACTCCCAGCCCTCACTCGCGCCCAACACATACAAATAAGCCCCAACCACCCCGCCCCCGGCATGGCCTTTCGCAAGGCCTCACATCCCATTGCACCTGCCTCGGTCCATCTCCCCGTCACCGTGTACTCATTCGACAGACACGCGAAGCGATACTATTTGGTGGACTGCCTGCAATGCGATGTGCCCTGCGCAACGCCGCCCAAGGTGCTCAACTGCAGCGCAGGACTGGGAATGCTGGGTGAGAACATGGAGCTTCTGAAAGCGGCCATGCAGACCCCCGCCATCATACTGCACAATGGAACGCACACCAAGACATTGAATGCGTCGGGGGATGAGGTGGCAGTACTCCCTCCGACGCAGAGGTGAGTGGATGAGGGAGAAGGCTATTTTGTGCGCGTGTGTGTGTGACACTGACCCCGTCTTTTCGCATCCGATTGCGTCGCAACAGGATCGGTCTCATCAAAGCATACGAGATGACGTGTCTGAACCTCACTACCCACATCACACACTACCGCCTCCGTGCCGACGGTGCGCTGGTGCTCATCGACAACAGCGAGATCAACTGCATGACGTGTCATGTGCCGGAGAGCCTGAGGCTCGGTGTGGTGAAAGCGCACTTAAATTCACGTGCCAACTCGATACGCAAGATCCTTCGCGACCGTCGCATCGTCGTGGAGATCGGGCGCAGGACGTGTGTCTACAGTTCGGAGACACTGCAGCGCAGAAATGTGCTGCTGGAATGGGAGGAGGGGAAATGAACGAAATGTGAATTTATTTCCCGCACACTCAGTCATGGCAGCCGCCGTTGAGCTCAGACGCGTCGTTAGCGGTGTGATCATTCTCACTTCCAGTACCCTCCACGCCACACCCTTCCGGGGCACTGTACTTTGCAAGCAACGCACGATCCTTTACGAGCTTGCTCTCCAATGTAAGAACACGCCTGTACACCGCATCGCGGCGCTGTTCGATGATGGCGGGATCCACCTGTTTGATGGATTTGACGGGCGCCGCTTCTGGCTTCTGCTTCTTTGACTTGCCAGCCGCAGCGGTAGTCTTTTGCTTCTTGCTGACAGGCGGGGCGATATCGTTGGATGGTTCTTCCTCTCGAAGCTCAGACACTTGCATCATTGGATAAATGAATACGAATGGCAGTCGAGTATAGGAACATATGGTGCATGTTTTTTTACATCCTCCTGCCCCCACACTACAAAGCTGACACGTCAGACGAGCGCCTGACACATGTCAACCCCATATCAATACAATCGATCATTACTGCCACTGATCCTCGCCGCTTCAAGCACACTGGCGGAGGAATGCAGATCAGTGCGCTTCCCTCGCTCCGCGGCATCCAGGCATACACGCATCCAACGGTATCTGATTCGCGCTGCCATTCCACTCAGGAGCCTAAGCGCGCGTCTTCGGTGGAGGCTGATTCCCGAATCCAACGGGGACGAGCTCTCTTGCTTCACCGCCTTCGCCCGCTCCACCTTGTTTAATTTTCACAACGACCTGCTCGGTCTGTTCCGCGCGCTGGACAACAGCATCCGCAGGCGTAATCCCACCCTGACGGGTCTCGTGGAGCGCACGATGAAGGCCGTGTCGGTGATAGAGGAGAGAGAGCGGGTGATGATACTCAACGCCGTCTGCTGTGCATAAACACCAGAAAATGCGTCACACATGCGCGTCGTCCCAATCGCAGCCGCGCGTGTACAAATGCGTCGGTGTCAGGCATCGGCAGATCAAATGTCCTCCATTGCAGTGGATCTGTTCATCAGATTCTGCGTCGATGCAAACATTGACCACAAAAACATCGCCGACAGCGTCCGAAAATACCTGCTGGCATACCAGCGCAACATACTTCACAAGAGCGCCTTCACGGCCCTGTTCGAGAAAGCAACCGATCCTTCGCCTGCCGCCCCGCCCGCATCATCATCGTCCTACATCAACTGGGATTACATTGAGCGAAACCTGCCACGGCTCGATTGCGCGCATTGGATCGCCATATTCAAATACATTGATTTCTCACCGGTCCCCCGCGACAAATCGGTGCTTCAAAACATCGACCGGCATCTCAAGACACTCACACTCGAATCACACAACCTGACATGCCAGGTCTTTCTTCTCAAAAACACAAACTTCGTCACCTCGCAGCTTGGCGTGGAGCGCCTCATGTGCGAGCACGAGATTTCAGACTCGTACACCAAAAGCCTGCAGTTCTTTGCCATGAGCGCCGACGCAGCCTTCGACATCACGGAAACCACCGCTGTTTTCTGCCACATCATGCGCAGCTGTCGGATCAACGAGGCCGAGATAGAGCGCCAGATTCAGTTCGTGAATCTTCGCGAGGAGGAGCTCTCCACGAGCTTTCGAATGAAACAAATCCGCATGATAGGCGGACGACCGCGGCTCAGGAGCAAGCTGACCGAAATACAGAGGGAGTCCAGGAGCGTGTTCGACATGTACACGTTCATATCATGGGGCCAGGCCATTCGATTTCCTAATGTGTTTTCACTCCATACCAAGTACAAGCTGTACTTCCTGATGTCTCAGATCCACGTACCCAACCCCCTGGACCACATCCACACCATCACTCGCGACGGGTACGTCAACACCGCGCTAAAGACAGCGTTTGTGCAAAAACCGGAGCATGATATACTGCACAAGGTGATAACCTCTATGAAACTAATCGAAGAACCATTCAAAGAGCTGCAGGATTTCCGCTGCGAATGCATGAACGCGTTTCCTGTGACGCAGCTCAACGCGCTGCGCCTCAACGACGTGCTGCATCTCTACGTGTGCGCGTACCAAAATATCAACGTGTGGAAGGACATCTGGAAGCAACTCATCCCGCTCCTGTCGCATCAGGTTATCCGTGACGTCGAGAATTTTGTGCAGAAGCGGACGTTTAATCACGAGGCGGTGCTGGGGATACTGAATAGCAATTGAAACGCGTACGGTATGCTTGTTTACCGCACGGCAGAACGCTGGAGAGTTTTCTTTCGCACACTGGAATATGATGTCTGTTCCATGTGTTGGTATGATTTATATCAACTGACTATACACCCTGTTCCTGACTTGGGGTCCTTTTTTTCCATCTGAAACAACACATTGTCTGCATTCAACGGCCAAGGATGAAGAGTTTCAAATATGCCCTTCAACTCACCAGTCAAGTATGGTTTTATCTCTTCGCCGATATCATGTCCCAACATATTGATGGCACTGCACAGCATTGCTAATATGAATATATTTTCTCTATGCTTCACCCATCCAGCGTGGTCTTTTACAAAGGTTTTGGATGTATCAACTACATGACTCAGGATAACGTCAATTGGAGTGTTAATAGTAAGTAACTGATCTTGTATTTCTAACATCAGAGTACCATGCCAATCATAAAAAACATGACGAGCTTTTTGCATTACTTCGTAAGAACTTACATCTGATTGGATAATATCCATTCGCCTCTCAGAAAACAAAGATTCAAGCACCGTCAACGAGCGATCAATCGTCTTGAGCATACTTTATGAAGCAGCAAGCACCCTCTTTAATACCATAAAGTTAACAAAACGTCAGCGTAATAAATGGCGTGCACACCACATGGCACCTCAGCAAAAGTCACCGCACTCTTTCATGCACATCCTCACGATGTCTGCGCCAAACATGCCCATTGGACTTTCCGCTCCAAGACGAGGATGCAATGCCATGGCCAGCGCAGTCTGCTTCGCGCGTCGGTTTTCAACGCCTGCCCCCCATATCTGGCGATACACGTCGGGGGTGACTGCCTTGCCATCGTGCAACAGCTGGCCGCTGGTGCTTGTTATCCACAGCGATTTGATGAAGGGGTCGTACACCAGGGTGGATGTCTCGAACACGACTTTACCTGGCAATCCAATATGGGTGACAGCACCCACAGGTCGGATGAAGTGGTTTGTGATCATATCATTGTACAGAACTAATTCGGGTGAGAGGATGATGGACATTCACCTGAACCGCTTACGCGTAGATACTCGGGTGCGCATATATACAGCATATGATGATTCCCTACGCTAAAAAAACTTTTTTCTATTTCGGCACATGAAACATAACCGTGCATATAACGGTCACGACTGGAATATAATAAGAATCGAATTAAGCCTCGCCACCAAACCCCTCACGATGGCCACACGCCCTCAAAGCGACACGAGAATCAAGCAGGTAGCTTTCTGGAAAAAGCATCAATCCATCCTACAGAACTGCGCAGACCTCTCGCAGACATGCGGAATGAAGATACTGGTATGTGTCTGCTGCAGCATTTCATCGTTTCAAACCAAATAACAAGAAAACACACTCCAGCAATCGACCCATACCCCCCCATCTAACCATTCACCACTGCAGTGCATCATGACGCTGCCAGACAAGGCAGCCGATGCCTCACACCAAGAATTCCAATGGGACGGCGAGGACAGCCGCGAAAGCAATGTCGAAACCCGCGCCTCATCTTCAACAGAAACCATCAACACCCCCAACCCCAAAGGCGCCACCACCACATCCATTGAGATGCAATGCACCAACGGCACCACCATAGTGTTCGACTCCTTCTCCGACGAGCAGGATGTCAGACGACGCAATCTGTCCGCCGTCAATATCAGCAAGGTCAGGGACTCAGGCAAGCGCTTCCACACAAACTTCACCATCCAAACATCGGGCGAAGTGGCCGCGATACTCAGCGCATCGACAGTCGCAGACTATCGCCAAGTGGACGCTCGCCAAACGGCGCACCCCCCCTCCTCAACATACACGCCGCCCACCACTACTGCTGCTACCACTATGCCGCCGTCATTCAGCAGCATCCTCACCGCCGCTCCGCCGGTGACGAAGACGAATGATCAGCAACTCGTGCTGTCGCTCGCAGCGGCGGCCTGCATGACGGTGATGCCGCAGTCGGCATACCATCCTTCCAAGGACGACGAGATCAGGGCCTCGCTCGCAGCACTCTCGTCGGTTGCCTCGAGCCTTCTCCCAATGCAGGCAGACGGGGAGACTCGGGGCATCCAACCCCGAAAGCGCCGCAGGACTGCAGTGCCGCAGCCGAGAGGCGATGTGGTCGGCGACTTGGTCGATATGAGCTCCCCTGCATCCCCCGCACATATGCCTTCGATGTTGGCGATCATCAAGCGCGGCAATGCCCGTGATGCTCCAACAGGCACCCTCCTTCCCATCATCAACACGACTCGCAATGCAGCACTGCTGGCTGATTCGACGCAGTTCTTCCACGCCGTGATCCGTCCGGTTGCAGTGCATCACGCGCTCCGCGGAATCGACTGCAGCGGGACACATGCGCAGCGAGTATCGGATGCGTCGCTGGACCGAGCCCCGTCTCCCACTTCTCCACTTTCGCAGGATGATATGAGACATGGCGACCTTTTCGCCGGCCCGTCTACTTTCCTCAACTCCATGGACGAGGACGACGTCTCACCTGCGGCATCCCAAAGCGATATACCGCCACAGTCGGCGGCGTCGGGAGCCGTGCACATCACCCATACTGTTTCGACGACGACGCTGTCAGCCTTTTCACACTTTGCAGGCGGGCGTCTGACAGCATCAGTCTCCTCCACCAATACGCACAATGATGCGTCGATGCGCTAAAAAGCATTTGTTTTCGCTGCTTGCTATTGCAAGCACCATGATCGCTCGAGCCTATGCAATCCACGGCCAACCCGACAGAGGCTGTATGGTTGAAACACTATGCGCCAATCTCCGTGCTTCGGGCGGCCGATGTGCTCGCCGACCACGTGGATTTCTGGGAGGAGGAGGCCTTCAAGGCGCGTGAGACGGGAAAATGGCGCGAGAGGGAGTTGACCGAATTCATACGGTCTGGCGCATCGGCCGATGCGGGCCGATCTCAGCGCTTCAAACAGCTGTTGGCTGAATATATTGTGCTCAGCGCGCTGCATCCGCCGATTGGTGATGGGGTGAGGATCAAGGCGCTGGAGATTGCGGTGGTGGAGATTGGGCGGTGGTTGGGGTGTTGAGTCAGTTGATGCAGTCATATGTAAACAGCATTAAAAAACTAAATGTGATGTGAATCTGGTTGCTTCAACTCCTTGAATGACAATATCACAAAGACTGACTTAGTATAAAGGGTTGGTGTGTGGATTGGGTAATGGCTGTAACATTCGATGATATGACCAAGTGTCTGAAACAATACCTGCTAGGTATGGGCATTGACGAAAAATATATACATATCACAGACAACACGAGTAAAGCACAATGGCAGGCAGGGTCTCTGATCATTCCAATTTTTGGAATTAATTCAGACCCACATGCACATTCATTATTGTACGGACGCAAGACACAATACCCATATAAAAAATTTATTGAACTACGCGACAGTGGAAACACCAAATTAATTTCGAAGGAAATACATACAATTGATGAAATGTTGACTTTTCTATCAGATAAACTTACACCTGCTATCAATTTGAACGATAAAGTTGATAAAATAATACAACAGCTCGACAACCTGCTCATTTTATTACAAAAACCCGCTCAGCAAGTAATTCCCACCACACGACCCAGTGTTACTACAATTCCTAAAGCCACACCCAGATCATGGAGTTGGTGGTAGTGACTATAGAGTCCAGGTATAGCTAAGATACCTCCTCGAGCTGCACCCAGATCATGGTACAATCCTTGGGGTTAATGACTATAGAATCTCTGTATGAGGTAAACAGACGAGTATATAGGCACATGCCAAGTAGAAAACGTGACATGAATGATATAATACGAGTTTCGGGGTATATCTCTTCTGTCAATAAAGACAGTGCTCACGTACAACACAATTCAGAAATCAGAAAGAAAATCAAGGCATATGTAAGCGCTGTAATGGAAATCGGTGCAAATGCGATTGTTTTGAAGTTCCTTGAGACATCCAATCTGTTTATACTGCTACGGACGTACCCGCCAGACCACAAGAAACAGCGTTTTATGATTGTAAATATCAACGATTTCACATGTATATGTCTAACAGAAATCAACACACTTGTTCAAATATTTAGCTACGAGCTCATACACGAAGACAAAATAAACTACAGCAGTATTGATTCCGCCTTCAGAAACCTCGAAATATCGCTCCACTGACTCAACCCGGAACTTCAACCCACCATCGTCGCCACATACTCAACAAACTCCGCCGCCACCGACACGTCCTGCCTGTCCTCCCGCGCGAGCTCGCCGAGCCTGCCCTCGAACTGGCCCATCCCCTCCCCGACGCGCAGCGGCACCTTCAACACCCTGCCGCCCCGCAACACCACGACCCCCTCGGCATTGTGCGTAAAGTACACGAGGTTGGAGTCGGCCGCGGTGAGCCTCGTCGCCAGCGCGAACCGGCTGCTGTCGTGCAGCCCTGTGATCTCCCTGCACCGCCGCCCCCACCGCTCGCGCAGCACGTGGCCCGCCCAGGCGGCCGCGTGCTCCGTCGTGAGGTCGAGGCGGTAGCGGAGGAGCACGGCGTCGGACGTGTCGAGCCGCTCGAAGTCGACGGCGATGGCCCCGGTGGCGGTGTCGTGCGAGAGGGACACGTTTCCGTACGACGTGTCGCTGAGGATGGTGGTGGTGGCGGTGGCGGTGGAAGGTGTTTGGGAGTTTGAGTCTGGAATCATGAGTCAGGCGATGGACACAGGCCGAGTGTTTATAGTCACACGCAGCTGGAGTCCCCGAAGAGAGTATGCGGTGTGGTCATATGGCGTGACCGGGAGTTTGAATGAGACATAAGAGCATCGAGTGTATAAAATAAATCGCGGTGGTGCTCCAGTAGTATGAGTTTCGAAGACATTTCTCACTGGCTGCAGATACCCGAGATTATGATTGTTGGTTGCAGCATACGCAGTCGATGGGTTGACATTAGATGCACACACTGGGGTCCGATACACTCGCCACGAGGCGAGGCGTACCTGTTTCGGGTGTGTATGCCAGATGCAGAAAAGAAGGAATACAGTGTTGAGATCCAATGGGATAACGGGGAGATGCAGAAACTGGGAGCATCCACTATGGACGTCTCGGTTGCCCAGATGCTGGTATATGCTTTCATGTATGCACCCGAACAAACAGCACGTCTGGAAAAACACATGAAGGAGACTCAGCGGTTAGCTGTCAGGCATCCAGAGCTGGTGAACGCTGTTGACCTGGTGGTGGCACTGATTGAGGAAGAAATTACGAACGTGTTGAATGAAAAAATAGTGGCGGATGCAGTGGAAACAGAAAAAGTTACAACCTCTCGCGCTCATACAGCATTGACGCTTACTGCAATAAGAAAACACTTGGATGGTGTATTCCTTGCAGTGGCCGGTGGAACTGTATTTCCCGTCCATGCGGAATCATACATTAAGGATATTGCTATAAGAAACTTATTCTCGTTGAAAGATATTACAACTGAATCAACTCAGACAGATTTCATATATGAAAACTGGATATATGCAGAGCTTAGGTATCAGCTGCGATGGAGCATGCAGATTATCTACAGGAATCACACAGGACAGGCCAGATAACTGCATTATTGTTATGTTCAGCTCAATCTGATTTGGCTATATATGTTGCATGTCAATACACGTTACTACATGAGTAGTAGGGTTCATATAATTGATCGCATGGCCAGCATACCACAAAACCTGATCATAGGGAAAGACCGAGCTGATGAAAACTTATTATACTTGATGTGCAATCAATTTGCACCTTTAAGTGAAACATATACAGAGGCCTTCATGTTTATAGTTAAATATACACTGGATTTCCATCTTTCGTATACCGTGAAAATCTTCTGGCATGATGGAACCATTGAAACTCTTACAGGTATGAGCAGTTTCAGGCTGGATGCTGTAATCAGACAGTATTATCCTATTCATACCCGTGATGTAATTATATCACACCAAGTAAAACTATCAGACAAATCAGCTGCGGGTATTCAACTAGCAGCCACAATATCAAGTCTGAACAATGCAGTCACTACACATATCAAAACTAAACTGAATGAAATAATTGGTAATTCAGTCAAGGCCAAAACAGTGAATACACACATAGCAGGAATTATAAAACCAAAACTAGCAAATATCATCAAAGAGCTGGATGGTGCCTATACACGCATGTTTGGAGACCCCCCATCCCCAGCAGATACTACAGTTTTCGACTTTGACGCTCAAGCAATTATATCAAAAACAAACACTGAAATAATGGTTGTCGTGCGACACTTAACTGAGGAAAACAAAGCATGGGCAGTGTCCGAGCTAAAGCGTCTACTACGCATAACCATCAACGACTACTTCCAATCAATCCTAGAAAACCCTCGAAAACCACTCCAATCATCCTTCTGCATTGACACAAACCACCCACGCGTGACGCTGCATCACATAGACGACGCGCTCACACAGCTGATCGCAGCAGCCTACTGCTCCGCATCCTCATCGGCGACGGCCGAGGCGATGAGGCGGTTGTAGGTCGGGGTGTGGACGGCGCGGTTGATGTCGGCGAGGCCGGCGATGCGGCGAGCCAGGGCCTCGATGTGCGGGACGAGCGGGCGCGCGGCGTGGATGAACGGGGCGTCGGCGATGAGCGAAACCTTGCGGATGTGGTCGAGCAGGGCCGAGTGGATGCGGGAGGAGCTGGGGGAGAGAGATAGATGAGTGGAATGAATGGCGAACAAACCGCAGCAGCAAAGCGACTCACATGAGCTGGCGGACGGGGTCGTCTTCGGTGACGCCCTTGGCGAGCGCCCTGAAGAGCTGAGCCCTTGCCGAAAGGTCGGGGAGCACGCCCAAGGCGTCGAGCCTCCTGCCTAGCCCGGCAATGACGGAGTCGATATCCACCACCACCCCCTGCTCGGGGTCGACGACGATGAACGACGCCAGGTCCGCCATCACCTGACGCTTCTCGGCCGACTGGGGGCCGCCTGCGCCGACGATCGCGTGCGTCGCTATGATGAGCACGGTGCAACCGTCGACGACGCGGTTGAAGTCGCGCTGCATGAGCGAGAGCCTGCGCACGTCGAAGAGCAGAGTCTCGGGCGTGGTCTCGGAACGGATGAGCTTCCCATCCGCGACGAGGGAAATCATCGCGGCGTAGTGCACGGCGCTGAAGGCATGGGCCCTGCCGGTGGCGAGGTCCTCGCGCGCGACGTTGCGCGCGCCGATCTCCCGCACGACCGCGTCGCATATCCACGCCTGGAGCATCGGGATTAAAGCGCGCTAACATGGGAGGGGCACGCAAAATAATCATACCTTTGTGCGATCGAGCGTGAGGGAGCCATCGTCGAGCTTTTCCTGGAATTTCCCGCGCTCGTAGTCGATGCCATGGTCCCGGATCACCGGGGCGATGAGACGGAGGCTGCAGCAGCATAGGGTCAGACATGCACGCCCCCACCCTCCGTCAAAGCATCACTAACCGCGCGTTGGCTGCATCGATGCGAAGGGCGTTGACGCGGTCCAGCATAAACTCGAGCAGCTTGCACACGACGCGGGCTTTGGTGCCCCGGTCCTCGACCGCTGCCGCTGCCGTCATGTTATCGCACACCGCCTGCCATAACACCCTGACCTCGGCATCGCGAGCCGGGGCCTGGATGCGCCGGATGATGCCGACCACCGCCGTGGCGAGGCGCACGCAGCTTTCCAACCCGTAGACCCCCAGGTCCACCTGCTGGCGGATGAAGTCAATGTCGATGGCCTCGAAGACAGCCACGGACTCGCGGTTCCCGGCGAGTTCGCTGATGCCGTCGCGGATCTCGGAAAGCACGCGAAGCACGCGCACATAGCACGGCTGGTCAAGCACGAGGTCGTCCGCGACGCTGTCCCAAAACGCCTGCGCATGGAAGATGAATCAACACAATTGTCCAAAAA
>Ga0194042_1000162_pt1 | contig 20502 bp, 16 predicted proteins | sample JunL4412m_MetaG_FD_148974 | JGI IMG/M metagenome (GOLD analysis project Ga0194042, IMG submission 148974) | Anoxic zone freshwater microbial communities from boreal shield lake in IISD Experimental Lakes Area, Ontario, Canada - Jun2016-L442-12m | ecosystem: Environmental > Aquatic > Freshwater >...
TGCTGGCATTCCTAGCCGTCACCGCGTCGTATCTCGTCACATGAGGAGGGGAGTATGAGCGACAACCTGTACGCACAGTTGATCAGCCTCACGGCCGGCACGTTGCTGCTCACCGCTGCCCTCATCGTGTGGCGTCGTTCGCTGCGCGCCTGCGTGCGCCTTCTCGCAATTCAAGGCATCGCCCTCGCCGGCCTGGTGGCAGTACTCGGATGGCATGAGCGCACAATCGAACTCGTTCTTGTCTCACTGCTCGTGCTCGGCCTCAAAGCCGTCCTACTTCCGCTGGTCCTCTCACGCAACGTACTGAATCACGATGACGACCGCGAGGTCCCGAGACTGAATCCAACGGCGTCGTTGATCTTTGCCGCGCTGCTGACGATGCTCGCGTACATCGTGTGCCGCCCGTGGATGGGTGACACTGACGACCCCACCTCCCGTGCGGTTCCCATCGGAATCGCACTGGTACTCATCGGCTTCCTGCTGTTGATCACCCGGCGCCGCGCCGCGTCCCAACTCATCGGCTTCCTCGTCCTCGACAATGGCATCGCAACCGTTGCGTTCCTCACTGCAACGGGCGTTCCCTTCATTGTCGAACTCGGTGCCTCACTCGATGTGCTGCTGGTAGTGCTGATCTTGCAGGTTCTCACCGGACGCATGCAGGTGAAGTTCGGTGGAACGGATCTCGACGACCTCACGGAGTTGAAGGACTGATGGCTGCCTTTCTCTTCGTTCCTCTGGTGGCCGCGCTAGTCGGTGCTGCCATCAGTTCGTTCAACCAGCCAGCCGCATTCCGACGATTCACTGGCATCGGCACCAGCATCGCCATTTTGGTAAGCGGCATCGCACTGTCGGCCGCGGCGCTCGCCTCGCACGTTGAATCCTCCGTGACAGGATTGCTTCGCGCCGATGCACTGTCGTCGTACATGCTCTGCGTCATCGGGGCTGTGGCGCTCACCGCCACCTGGGGTGGCATCAGAGGGTCGGGTACAGCCGATGGCGGGCGCGTCTATAACGCGCTCATCTGTGCGTTTCTCGGCGCCATGTCGCTGGCAGTTCTCGCCGACAATCTCGGCATCATGTGGGTCGCGATCGAACTCACCACCATCGCGACCGCATTCCTCGTCGGCCACGCGCGCACGGGGCGCGCCCTTGAAGCGGCGTGGAAGTACGTAATTCTCGGATCAGTCGGCGTAGCAATCGCTTTCCTCGGAATCGTGTTGCTCTACGCCGCCACGCGCGAATCGGGCTCGCCGACTCTGTCGTGGCTCGCACTAGACCAAGGTCATCTCGCGCTCAATCCGGCGCTCGTGAAGGCTGCCGCAGCACTCGCGGTGCTTGGCTTCGCCACCAAAGCGGGCCTCGCGCCCATGCACTCGTGGTTACCCGACGCCCACAGCCAGGCCCCCGCCCCCGTTTCTGGGCTGATGTCGGGAGTGCTGCTCGCCGTGGCGTTCTATGCAGTGCTGCGCATTCAATCGATCGCTGACGCCGTGCTCGGCCCTGATCTCATGCGCGGAATGCTGGCGGTGGGTGGTCTGCTGTCTCTCGCCGTCGCCGCAGCTCTTCTTGTCGGACAGCGCGACTACAAACGCATGCTGGCGTACTCGTCGGTCGAGCACATGGGACTGATGGCCCTCGGTGCCGCCGCCGGTGGTGTCCTCGGCCTCACAGCCGTGCTGCTGCACATCCTCGGTCACGGCCTCACCAAGTCATCACTGTTCGTGGTTTCCGGACGCATCCAAGGAGCCGAAGGTACAACCACCATTTCCAATGTGCGCGGCTTGCTGGCTCGTCGACCCGGACTGGGAGTCCCGTTCCTCATCGCGATGGTTGCACTGCTCGGACTCCCGCCTTTCAGCCTGTTCTTCAGCGAGGTCGGAATCTTGATTGCCGCCTGGACGCGTGGAATGGGGTGGGTCACGGCCATCGCACTCGTGCTGCTCCTCGTGGTGTTCGCAGCATTGGCGCGACTCACGGCGCGACTGGCTTTCGGCGCACCGGAAGAATCGGAGTCCGTTGATTCGCCCGTCGATAGGTCATCACACGGGCCACGTACCCCGCTGATCATTGCGCTCTCGGTAACCGCCGTTATCGCCTTCGTCGCCGTTCCACTTGGTTCACTGTTGTTGAGCGCCGTCGCGGTACTAAGCGGTGGATCATGACGATTCGCATTCCGCGCACCGACTCACGACATACTGATCGCTCACGACTTGTCGCGCAGACCCAAGCCTTGCTGGCTGACGGGTTCAAAGTTGCGCTCGTCGCCTGTCACGACGACGGCGACTCACTGCGCGCGGTTTACGTGTTCACTGCGAGCAGCCCCGACCGTCGAGTCGAGTTAGTAGTCGCGGTTCCACGCGATGACGCGTGGGTGCCAACACTCGCGGGGCTCAGCTACACAGCCGGCCGATTCGAACGCGAGATGCGTGACATGTTCGGTCTTCGGCCAGACGGTCACCCCCTTCCACAGCGACTGGTGCGGCATGGGCACTGGCCCCAAGGCTGGTATCCGATGCTGCACGATGCCGACCCCAATCCCGACTTCGGCGAACACCCCGGCACTTTCCCCTTCCTCGATGTTGAAGGTGACGGCGTCTACGAGATTCCAGTTGGACCCGTTCACGCCGGGTTGATTGAGCCAGGGCACTTCCGCTTTTACGTGGTGGGCGAAACCATCTTGCGTATGAAGGCGCGACTGTGGTTCGTGCACCGCGGAGTTGAGCGCCTGTTCGAGGGTCGCGATCCGGCCGCCGGAATCGAGCTCGCTGAGCGCATCAGTGGCGACACAGCCGTCGGTCATTCAGTGGCGTATGCGATGGCAGTGGAATCGGCGGCTGACATCGAGGTCGGCCTCGTTGATCGACAACTTCGAGCACTACTCCTCGAACTCGAACGTGCGTACAACCACGTCGGGGACATGGGCATGATCGCGAATGACGTTGGCTACGGAATCGCCAACGCACACGCACAGCGAATTCGTGAGTCACTCTTGCGCGTCAACCGTGCCGTAACCGGACACCGTCTACTGCGCGGCGCTGTCTCCATCGGTGGAACACAGGTGCGCGAACTTCCTGACGAAACGCTGCTGCTCAGCATCACCAACGACGTTGCCGAACTCGCAGCGATCACCCTCGGGCAGTCGATGGTGATGGACCGCCTTACCGACACGGCCGTTCTTTCCCGAAAAAAGTCGCTCGACCTCGGCACGCTTGGCTACGTCGCTCGCGCATCGGATGTATCGATCGATGCGCGTGTTGATCATCCCTTCGTCGATCTCGGCCCCGACTTCTCCGTCGTTACCGAGCAGACCGGCGATGTTCTGGCTCGCTACATGCTTCGTGTGCGTGAGTTCGAAGTGTCGATGAAGGTGACAGCTCACCTCCTGCGCGAACTCAACGGCTCGCTCGGAAGCGGCACTCGCGCAGCGCCTTACTCAGCCGGAAGTGGACTGGGAATCGTCGAAGCCTGGCGCGGAACTCTCGTGCACCGAGTGGAGTTGGGTGACAAAGGTCAGGTGACTCGTGTGAAAGTCGTCGATCCGTCATTCGTGAATTGGCCGGCGTTGTCGATGTCACTCGCTGACACGATCGTGCCGGACTTTCCCCTGGTCAATAAGAGCTTCAACCAGTCGTACGCCGGCAACGACCTGTAGTAATCGGCACCAACCTGCAGTACTGTCAGGAGGAATCGTGAGTCAGGCCCGCTCGTGACAGACGTCGGAATTGGGCTGCGAGCATTCCTGCCGAGCACGAGGAGACCCCAATGTCGAACGAATTTGCCACCGCGGTAGACGCACTCATCGACCGAGCAAACAGCGACACCCGCCTGCGCGCCCGACTCATTAATGATCCAGCCGGGACGATCACTGCCATCACCTGCATGACAGTGCCCGATGACTGGAACATCGTGGCCATCGAGGCAGCCGACGGCTCAGTCAGTCTTGGGTTCGTCAACGACGAACTGCCGATGGAGTATCTCGAACTCCTCAGCGGTGGTTCTGGCTGTTCTGACCCGCGTAAAGGATGAGTGCCTCAACCTAGGTACTTGTGGTGAAGCACAATGCGGCACGGTCCCTCCAGATCCGGTGCACCGGCGGGGGACGCTATGTCATTCGAACGGAAAATCAACCCGCCGACGTTGACACCATGCGGATCGAGATCGTGGCTGCCCTAGGCGCCGACGGAGACGATCCGGCTGAGATCGTAGAAGTCCATTTCGTCGGCGATACAGGCCTTGATGAGCTGTTCAACTCCCAACCCACTCCCCCGGTGAGTCTGGGCTGGGAGGCGCTCATTCTGCCCGGCTCGAAGCGTCGACTATTTCGACTTCCCCAATCGACGCAGATAACGTTCGGCATTCGCGACGCCGAGCCAGAACACCTGCGCAACGTACACCGATGGAGTGCGCAGGATTACGATGACCCAACAGTCGACCACGATGAGTCGCTCCTGATTCGCCTCGAGGGTCAGGTGATCGGCTGGATTCCCGTGTGGCGGCTCACCTCACACACATCCCTCGTGCGCCACACCCGAATCGACCAGAACGTCTTCGCTGACGATATAAAGCGCCATACGTTGCTGGCATTGGGCACCTACGCTCGCGCTGTGGAGCACCAACTCGAACAAGGGCGCGCAGTCATGACGTGGCTACCTGACGACAACAATGAGGTGAACCACTTCAAAGTTCAGGTTGGCGGAGGCGTTCAGGCCACTCATTGGCTCAGCGTGCGCGTCAGACGCGACCTGCAGTAATACCTCGCCTTTGCGCACAGCGCAACGGACACGGGGCCCGACACATACCCGGTTACCCGGTCAGAACTTGTGACCGCATTCCGGGCAGAAGTGAGCATCAGCCTCATGTGCAGCACCGCATTCGGCGCAGAATCTGGCGATTGAGACCGCGGGAGTGGCCGGTGCCACATGAGGTGGGTCAGGTGGCAATGCGGGAGTCGCGACTGCAGGAGGTGGCGGGTTGGGCAGTGCGACCGGAGCGGCCATTGCGACCTTCGTCCGCGCCGAGAGCATCGCCGAATCCCTCGATATCAGCATCACGCCAGTCAGGGAAGCCCTGCTCATTCTCCGAGGTGAGGGGTTTTTGCGGCTCGAGCCTCGCCGCGGCTTTGTTGTTGCTGAACTGTCGAGCAATGATGTTCGCGACGTCTTCTGGGTACAAAGCATCTTGGCGGGCGAACTCGCTGCCCGCTCCGCGCGGAGGATCAGCCCAGAACACATCGCGCAACTTCGCGCGATCCAAGATGACATCAACGATGGCTTGAAAAGCGAAGATGCGAATCGCGTCGACGTAGCAAACTATGAGTTCCATCGCCTCGTCAACTTGTGCGCCGACTCACCGAAAGTCGCGTGGTTTATTGGGACCGCCGCAAAATACGTGCCGCGGAGTTTCTTCGGCACCATCGAAGGATGGCCAGCCGCATCGGTGCACGATCACTCAGCAATTCTTCGGGCAATGGAACGAGGCGACGCAGAGGAGGCTCGCGAAGCGATGAGCTTACACATCCGACATGCGGGTGATTTGCTCGTTGCTCATCGGTCGCGTGACCGCAACTAATCGGTCAGCTGACGTTCTCAGTCGGCTGGCCGAAGAATGGCAGATCACGTCCAAGTCGCAAAACGTCGACTCGACGCCCGTCCAGATCGACAGCGGCCTGTGGGCGCTTAGACTCCCTCTTCCGCTTGAGGGATTGCGCTATGTGGTCTCCTACGTGCGCGAGGTACCTAAGGGAATCGTGTTGGTCGACGCTGGTTGGAACACCCCTCAGAGTTGGGCTTCCCTCGAGAGCGGACTGGCACATATCGGTTACAACGTTCATGACGTGCAAGCAGTGGTGGTGACACATGCCCACCCGGATCACCTTGGCCTGGCGGGACCCATCCGGCAGGAATCAGGAGCGCTTATCTGCCTCCATGAGCGCGACGCACTCCTAGTCCCGACGTCAACCACAAAACTGACAGATTTCCTGAGCAGTTACCGGCGCTTTCTCACCGAATGCGGCGCACCTCTGGATGAAGTATTGGCCGTGACGGAAGACATGGTCGAGGCCGTGACCTACCTCGACATGCCCTCTCCGGATCGACTGATGACAGACGGGGAAGTGTTGGTGGACATTGACCCCTCCCTTCGGGTGATTGGCACACCGGGTCATTCCCCTGGCCACGTCTGTCTATTCGACGAGAAGCGCCGACATGTTCTCACTGGCGACCATGTTCTGCCTCGGGTGACACCCAACGTCTCTCGGCGACCGGGACAGCCCTCCCATCCGTTGGCTGCCTACCTGGCCTCATTGCGACTGCTTCTCGGCCTTGAGGTCGATTGGGTTCTTCCAGCGCACGAGTGGCCGTTGCGCGATCTCGACGGCCGCGTCAACGCACTCCTCGAACACCACGACGCCCGCCTGATAGAGACTGCCAACACAGTTGCTGCCGATCCGGGCCTAACGACGTGGAGCGTTGCACACCAACTGCCGTGGTCTCGACCCTTCGAAAGTCTCACGTCTGACATGCGGCGCGCGGCCGTGGGAGAGGCACTTGCACACTTGGAGTGGCTCGAAAATAAGCAGGTGGTGCAAAGGTCCATCGGCAAGCCGTGGACGTGGCAGATCGTGTAGCCCCCCGCTTTCACCGCACTCGACTTTGCGCGACCGGACGTGCCATTCGGGCAATCGTGGACTCTCGAAGCACATGGAGTAACCAGAGGGGGTCAGACCACGACCTTGCTCATGTGCAACAGACATATCTGTTGAACCGGTGCTACGAAGCCACCTCACACGACGCCACAACAACGGCGATCGCGCTGTCGCACGCTTCATGCCACTTGCGCGCCTGAGGGCCGAAGCGAGGCGCTCCCATGTAAGTGATGGGACGCATGTAAGAGGCATTCGCTACTACGTGCGTTCCCCCCTCGATCTCGTGAAACTGCACATCAACACTCACCGGATATTCAGCTGAGGGTGACGCGGCAAGGGCGACCGCAATGTCGCCGCTCACTGTTCCGTAAATGAAGAGTCCCGTGTTTCCATGCTCCGCCTTGATCTCGTCGCTCAGATCCTCAACGTTGTGATATCCATTCGCGTGCAGTGCTGCCAGTACTCGCTCGTGTGCCTGCACGATCGGCATCTCAACTCCGAACGATTTGGCAACCGCAATGGCCGGGAAGAGCTTGCTCATCGTTGACCCCCACGTGTCGTTGCGGGCACCCTGTGGCAGACCGCGACAGGGAATTCCTACTGACAAAACTTCACATCAGAGCCGACGCCCGGACTCGAACCGGGAACCACCTGTTTACAAGACAGGTGCGCTGCCAATTGCGCCACGCCGGCGGGCGGTGCCCTCAGAGCCTACCGACCCCTACGGCACCCTCAACACGGTCACCGCGAAGTCGGCATCCGAACGCCATGGGCGCAGGTCCCACGTAGCGAAACGATGCTCGAGAGTCAGCCCCGCTTCGGCAATGTGCTGATCGAACAGAGCCATGTCGTACCGATCAGTATGAAAGCCGGTGACGATGAATCCATCGGAGTGCACGTGAGCCGCAACGTGCTTGAGTACCTGTACCTCTGTCTCCGGCGCCACAAAAGCGAGCACATTGCCAGCCAACGCGGCTGCGTCGAAAAGTTCCGGCTCACCCATCGAGGCCAGATCAAGTTCGGCAAGGTTGGCCACCAGCCAGACCGGGCCGGGATGATCCTCACGCGCCGCGTCGATCAATTCAGGATCGACGTCGACACCCACCACACGATGGCCACGCGCGTTGAGCTCACCGGCCAGCCGCCCGGGACCACAGCCTCCGTCGAGTACTCGCGAACGCGGTGGCACCATGGCGTCGATGAGGCGCGCTTCGCCGGCCAGGTCGGCACCGTCTGCGGCGAGCCCACGCATCCGCGCGATGTAGTTCTGGGAGTGGTTGTCGTCAGTGTCGGAGAACCAGCGCGGGGTTGAGGTCACGCTCTCCACGCTATCGCGCGCCGCGCCTCCCGATTCCCGCCTTCTATGAGCAGAAGGTGCCCGATTCGGGCCGGATTCGCTCACAGAAGGGGGTTCGGCGTCATTCCACACCGAAATCGACTCCCCAGGGGAACTTGGCCACTGTCATCAACGTGACAGTGGGGGTGCTCAGGCTCGACTTCCCGGGTTAAGGTGCTCGAAGAAGCGAATGAGCCGCGATCTCGCAGCACGAGGAGAGGGAAGCCGCTATGCGTCACAAGAGTCGGCACCGTGGAACTGGTGCCTTGCCGTGGCTGGCTGCTGCCCTCATGATCACCGGTGCCGCGATTGCGGCACCCGCTTCGGCAGTCTCCCCCACACTCACCCCGACATACAGTGCGACCAAGGGTGACCTGAAGGTTGTGGTCAGCGGGATGCCTACCGGGGTGAAGGCCACGGTCACGGTCACGAAATCGGGGAAGGCCCTCGCCCGCACGGCCACCGCCACTCGCCTGTACTCGAATCTGGCGACCGGCACTTACACCGTCACGGCATTGAACGTGTCGGTGACGAAGGGCACGATGGTTCCTTCACCCAAGATCCGCACCATCACCGTGGTGAAGAACAAGGTCGTCAGCGCGCCGATGAAGTACGTGTTCGTCGGACAACCCGTCGCCGTCACATCCAAGGTCAATGGGAAGACACCGGGATGGACCTTCACCTCGACCGCGACCACGATGGCGATCACGGTCACCAATGCTTCCAAGAAGCGGGCGTTGACCTCGTTCACCATCGTGGTTCCCACCGGCGTTCCGGCACCGACCAACGTCAAGGTCGCGGCCAGCAACGCACGTCAGTGGACCGCCACTGTCGTCAGTTGCGGCTCCGTTACCAAATGCGTCAAGCGCATTGTGGTGACCGCCAAGACACCCCTCACCACCAACAGACTCGCCTACGCGCAGAAGGCCATCGTCACGCTGAAGTTCACCTCGCCGAGTGTGTCGGGCACGTCGCAATTCCTTCTGCGCGACATCGGCGCGGGCTACTTCACAGTCAGCGGAAGCCAGGCGTCCCTGCGCACCGTCAAGGGAACGAGCATTGCTGCCACACCCGGTACACCCATCACAGACGCCACTATTCAACTCGGTACCAACCCCGACAACACCGTCAGCACCACGCTCGACAACGGCGCCTACGGTCCGGTCAACCTCTACTACGAACCCGCGACCTGCAGCAACGGCGCCGCACCGCCGTGCGCCACGGTGACCCTCGATGGCACATTCACCAACCCCGTCGCACCATTCGATGAGCTCTACAGCAACACCGCCCCGGCGAGCATCTCGTTCACCTGCGCCAATGCGACGTGCCCTCAAGCCCCGTGGGTCGGTCAGGTGAGCAGCGGTCGCAGCCACGCGTGCGCGGTGATGCGCGACGGAACCTCAGCAACCCACACGCACGTTGAGTGTTGGGGTAACAACGATTACGGCCAACTCGGTCGTTCGACAAACTTCGGCACTCAAAACCCCAACCCGACACCCACGGCTGTACCTGGTGTGACCGGCGTGACACAGGTGGCTGCCGGTTGGTATGACACGTGCGCCCTCAAGACCGACACGACTGTGGTGTGCTGGGGCGATAATTCCGACCTGCAGTTGGGTGCCCCCACCAGCGGCACTGAGTCAATCGTGCCCGTCGTGGTTCCTGACCCCGTGAGTCCTTCGCTACCCCTCAGCGGCGTGATTGCGATCGTGCCTGGCCCGTCTCACACATGCGCGGTGAAGAACGACAACACCGCGGTCTGTTGGGGAAGTAACTGGCACGGCCAACTCGGCATCAGTGCCGGCAACGGATTCCCTAGCCAACACCAGCCCCCTACCGTGGTGCCCCTCAGCGGCGTGACGAGTGTTGCGTTGGGAACCGATCACACCTGCGCCCTTCTCACCGACAACACCGTGATGTGCTGGGGTAGCAATGCCAACGGGCAACTTGGAAATGCGGCAAACGCGGGGACCACGACAACCACGATTCAGCCCCTCTCCGTACTTGATGCAAACAGCACGCCGATAGGCCCGATCTCATCCATCAGCTCGGGTGCCGAGTTCACCTGCGCCGCGATGACCGACACAAGCCACACCGTCCAATGCTGGGGCAATAACGCAACCGGACAGCTTGGTGTGACTCCGTTCACGACCGGTCCTGCATGGACAAACATCCCTGTGAGCGTGATGGCCGAGGCGGGCGACTTCTTAGGTGGAGTGCAGGAAATCTCGGCGAACAGTGCCGCGGTTGGCGAAGGCCAGGTGTGCGCGCGCGTCACCGGCGGAACTCTTGCGTGCTGGGGCGCGAACGACGCCGGACAACTCGCCCAGGATGCGACAGTCACAATCCTCCCCGCAGCCCGCCCACTTTCCACCCCCACTGGCGTGACCCAACTGTCGATGGGTGGTTCGTTCGCCTGCACCACTCTGCTGACACTCGGTATTTCGTGCTGGGGTCTCAACGACTTCGGCCAACTTGGTCGAATTGGTGGCGCCGGTTCGATGACACCGAATCCGACCCCCACCGTGATTCCCGGTTGGGCGAGCGAACGACGGTTGGCCGACTACTACGCCTACCCGATTAGCGTGTCGCTGAAAGTCGGCGGAAGTTACCACCCCTTCGCCACGACACCTGCGTGTGCGCCGATCGATGGAACGAGTAACCAAACAGGTCAGCTGTTCACAACGGCCGCGCAGTCGGCCCACTTCTGCGCCGACGTGTGGGACTCGAGCCGCAGTGGGGAGCCGCACGAGGGAATCCTTTCGCGCACGATTCTCTTCGTTGAAGACCCGAAGTTCACGCCGATTTCGCGCTGACTCTCACACTCGCGGAAATCGAGGGGTTCCGACGAAGCCAAGCAAATCCCACGCCTGCTCACACTCACTCTCATAGTGAGTGGCGCGTTCGTCGTCACCGCCGAGCAGAGCAACTCGTGCGAGTTCGGCAAGGATGAAACCTCGCTCGACCACGGCATCGCGTTCAGAAAGCTCAAGCGCCTGCTCCAACACGTCGCGTGCCTCGTCGACCTCGCCAAGGTCTGCTCGGGCAGCCCCCTCAATTCGCAACACCATGGGCAGCAGATGCCCCGCACCGATGCGCTTGGCCCGCACCGCCGCAGCGTGGGCGATCTCGGCGCCCCGCTGTGGCGATCCTTCAACGACATGGAGGAACGCCGTCACCGCGTCGGTCTCCACCATTTCGTCAGGCTCACCAAGCCGCTCCTGACTCTCTCGCGCACGAACCAACTGAGCCCTCGCTGACTCGAATGCGTCTCGTTGCCCCTGCGCTAAGGCCAGCCCCCTCCGGGCCACGGCTTCAAATGACTCCGCGCACAGGGCTTGAAGATCGGGTAGCAGTTCTGTCAGCACTACCTCCGCCTCCGCGAGATGCCCCTGTCGAAGTAACACATCCCCGACATTCGCCGCTGTGGCTGCCGTTTGAAAAGCATCGCCGGCCGATGCTGCGAGGTCATGCGCACGGCGGAATTCGTCGAGCGCTTCGACACCACGTCCCTCAGTCCACGACATCAGGGCCAGATTGTTGAGCGCTTCGGACTGACGCAGGCGATCACCCGCGGCTTCATATCGCTCAAGCGCCAATTCGCCGTACCGACGATCGGGAGTTCCGAGCATGAGTAGGGCCACGTGCATCATGGCCGCTGCATGAGCGCCCGCCTCGACGTCGTGCGCTCGGGTGGCTTCGACATCAGCTTGCCGCGCCCACTCCAGCGCCTCGCGGTAACGACTCTGCGTCGCACGAACTCCCGAGCAGATCATGTCGAGTTCACTTCTCACCAGGGCGCTGGCTGCACTGTCGGAATCCACTAGAAGCTTCAACCCGCGCCCCGCCGAGCGCATTGCAGAGACGTAGCTGCCAAGCCGACGTTGCACACTTGCCTCGCGCGCCAACACTCCCGCCTGCGCTGTGGGATCTCCGGCCAACTTCACGCGCGCGGCCCGAAACGACTCAAGCGCCTCCTCGCCACGACCAACTCGTCGTCGGGCCTCCCCCAACGCGATCAGCACGTCTGCGCGGTCGCGGTCGTTAACGGTACGCAGGCGCGATGCCGCAATGAGCGCTCGGCTGTACATCTCCTCAGCCGATCCATAGGCGTACTTCTCAGCCGCGCGCTCACCGGCCTTTCGCGCATACGACCACGCCGACTCCGGGCGGCCCGCTTCCAGGAAGTGCAGTGACAACAATTCAGCGACATCATGCGGATCGGTCGCAGTGCGTTCGAGCAGATCGCCCGCGCGGCCGTGCAATTCACGTCGCAGCCGATAAGGCAGCCCCTCATACGCTGTGTCTCGAATCAACTGATGATCGAAGCGGTATCCGTCCCCCTCACGTCGAACGAAGTAGCCCAAGTACGCAACAACCGAGGCCTCCGATTGCACGCGACTGCCCTCAAGAAGTTCCGCGAGTTCAACCTCGCGGAAGCTCATTCCCAGCACCGACGCGAACCGCAGCACCGCCCGCTCCTCTGGCGCAAGTCGATCAATCTGGCTGGTCACCAACGCCTCCACCGTCTCCGGAAGTGAATCGACCGCCTCACCAGAACGCGCGGCCTGCACCAGCCCACGCAGGAAGAGCGGGTTTCCACCGGCGCGACGCACCAGGTTGACAATGTCGTGCGGAGTGAGTGCACGATCGTCGAGCTCGTGGCGGAGAAGTGCTCGTGACGCCGCGTCGTCGAGTGGCGCGGGTCGAATCTCGAGGGCCACCACTTCGGGCTCGGGCCGGAACCCCGAATCGAGCTCCCGTCGCGTGGCAATGATCAGCAACGCGTGGTCGGCGCTATCGCGAGCGAGACGCGCGAGAAGAGATGCAGAAGCATCATCCAGCAGATGTACGTCATCGAACACCATCACGCAGCCAGGCTCAGCCAACGCCAGCATCAACTGGGTCGTAGCTTCTTCAAGTCGCTCACGCCGAAACTCTTCAGCGAGTGCGTCCACTTCCACAGTGGCCGGCACCGACACGTTCATGACACTGGCGATCAGCGGAATCCACGGCGTGAGTTGCGGTGCACGGCGAGTAGCGGATGCGTTCAATTCAGCCACGACGGTCGCATCGTCGCCGTCGTACGCAACATCCAGTAAGTCACGTAACAGTGATCGGAACGGCCAGTAGGCGGTGGCAGTCTCGTAGACATCTCCGCTCGTGTGAAGCACCCGAGCTTCAACCTCGCGCAAAGACTCGACTACCAAGCGCGACTTGCCGATTCCCGGTTCACCCGACACGAGAACGAGTCGACCGTGGCCACCTTGGGCATGCTCGAGCTGCTCTCGCACCATGCGCAATTCGTTCTCGCGGCCAACGAGGGGTGACTCCGTGGTCTGCGAGCCAAGCGCCTTGATCTGCTCGCCGACTCGCACGGCTTCCACGAGTTCAGACTTTCCCTTTACGGTGAAAGGCTCAATGGCATCGAGCCTGAACTGAGCCGTCGACCGATCGACAACCACGCGCGTCGCTACTACCTGCCCGGCCTCGGCCTTGCCCAACAGCCGCGCTGCAAGATTGACTGCGTCGCCCTTCACCGAATAGGTACGCCGGAACGCAGGCCCGAAATCGCCCGCGAACACCGGGCCGCGATTCACGCCGACCTTCATCGCAATTCTCGCCCCCGCCTCCACGATGCTGCGTGCCGCGCGCAGCATGCGCTCTTCGTCACCGTGCGCACTTACGGGAGCGCCAGCCGTCAGCATGATCTTGCCGCCATCGCGGTCAATGTCGCTTTCGAAGAAGGTCACGCCCGTGCGCTGCGTCGCTGCCTGTACAGCGCGCACCGCTTCATCGAGGGCCGCTGCCAGCGCCGCTGGCCCAGCGTCGACGTAGAGCTGATCGGTTCCCGTGAATGCCACGAACGCCACCGTGATACGTCGATGTTCGGATACACCGCGCGCCGCCACGAGGTGCCTGCGAATGGCAGGTGGCACCACCTGCTCAAGATCTAGCCCGGCCGATGATGGCCGCGCAATGCGATGGTCACTCTCCACTGACGGCGCCGACACCAGCAGAAAGCCACTACCAACCGCGACACCGACACACTCGACCGGAAGAAGGGCAGCGGTTTCGGAACTCACGACGACCTCATCAGCCGACGCGACCACTTCCATTTCGGCAGTACGAGTGGCCGCCGGCCCCGCCACGATCAGTTCGCGGTGCACTGCTGGATCGCCCACCAGCGAGAAATGGAACGACCCACTGTGAATCCCGACCGACATTCGCAGCACCACGCGGCCTCGACCCACGCCGAAAGTGCCGATGCGCCCCAATTCCTCGCGCATGCGCACCGCAGCGTGGGCGGCACGCACCGAGTGACCTTCGCCCTCAAACAGCAGCAACATCGCGTCACCGCCCCACTTCACTAAGCCCGCTCCGTCGGCGTACGCGTGCTCGAGAAGGGCCGTGAAAGTCGCGTTGAGAATGTCGCTTAGTTCCTCGGCTCCGACCTTGCCCTTGCGAGCCAGTCGTTCAGTGAGTGCCGTAAAGCCGGAGATATCAACGAATGCCAGACTGCCTTCAACCTCACGCCAGACCGCAGCAGGATCGTCTCGCAACCACTCGACGACGAGGCGCGGAACGTACGGCTCGAGCGCCCGATCTGCTGTCACGGCTCTGCCATTTCCGCCACCGGCGACGTTCTCTGCACCCACCGCCCATATGCCGAGGCCCACGGAGTCCCCGTGATTCCATGGGCGATCACGCTCAACAGCACCGTGACTCCCACGACACCCGTGGCATCACGCAGCACTCCCACACCACCGAGTTCCTCGAATGCGATCAGCGCGAACACCACGCTGGCCAAACCGCGTGGACCAAACCAGCCGATGAAACCCTTCGTCACAGAGGCGAATCCGGTACCCCACAACACCAACCAGACCGGAAGGATGCGGAACACCGTCAGGGCCAACAACGCGAAGACAAGTGAATGCCAGGTGAGGTACTCGCCGAGGTGGGCCACGAAGATGACCCCGAAAAGACCCCACACCGCGTAACCCAAGAGTGTCGATACCGACTCCGTTGTCACGAGGTCTTCTTCATGGTGCGCCGAACCCACTGCTGCAAGGGCTGTACCCGCGACGAACGCCGCGATGAATCCATTTCCATGGAGAAGGGACGCGCCAAAGTAGGCGACGATCGGAATCACGGCGACACTGACAGGCACCAGTGCAGGAATCGCCCACTGTCGATCGCGGGCGCGCTTCATCAGCCACCCGGCACCGAAACCTGCGGCCACTCCGATGACACCGCCGATCGCGATTTCGAGCAATGCTTCCCCGACTGCGTGCCACACGTCGGAAGCGGCCGGCGCGTTGGCAGAGGCCGCTAGCGCGAAGAGAACAATCGGGGTGGCCAGTCCATCGTTCAAACCACTCTCGCCATTGAGAATGCGACGGATGCGCGCGGGCACGACGGGGTTGAGAACCGTCGCTGCACCAAGACCGGCATCCGTCGGCGCCAGCGCCGAGGCGACGAACAGTGCGAGCCATACGCCCGCTTCCGGAAAGAGTAGGCGCGCCACGACCCAACCCAGTGCAATCGTGAGGGGTAGACCGATCAGCAACAGGCGAAGCAACACGCCTTTGTCCGCGAGGAGTTGACGAGGATGTAGATGAGCCGCGTCATGAAACAAGATCATGGCGAGCGTGGCCTCGGCGATGGTGCGCACCATGGCGGCATCGATCCCCAGCGCGATATGTCCAATCCCGAAAACTGTCCCCGCGGCCGCAAAGACAATCGCGGCACTGAGATTCCACGATGCGAATCGCCGAGAGAACGCCGTGTACATCACCACGACCAACGCAAAGACTGCGATTCCCGCCATCACACCTCCTTGATGCGACCACGAGTCTACGCAGGCCGCGGTATCGCAGGTCAGACGACGAGTGGAGTGATCTCGACATGCCCACTAGACGTCTCTTCTTCGCCGTGAAGTTAACCGCTACAGTCGGCGCATGCCCGTCGCCATCGTCCTTGCTGACGCAGTCTTGACCAACGACCTCGAGTCACTTCTGTGGGTCACCCTCGTTGCCGCTGGCATTCCTATCCTCGTGGGTTTTCTCAATCTGCGTGTGGCCGAAATTGTCTTCCTGATTGGCTTTGGAATCCTGCTAGGCCCCCAGATACTCAACAAAGTCGATCTGACTGACTCAGTCAGCCTGCTCGCCGATATCGGGCTCGGCTTCCTCTTCTTCTTCGCTGGATACGAACTTGATCGTGCCGTACTCAAAGGGACAACCGGAAAACTAGCCGGAATCGGCTGGATTGCCTCCGTCATTCTTTCGATTATCGCCGTCGAGATCCTCTACTCCGTCGGACTCATCCAAGACACCCTCGGCGTCGCGATCGCACTGACAAGCACTGCGCTCGGAACCCTGCTTCCAGTCATCCGCGATAGCGGTCGACTCGACAGCGTCTTTGGTCGAAGTTTCATGGCGGCCGGCGCTATCGGTGAGTTCGGTCCAATCGTGGCCATCTCGCTGCTGCTCGGAACCCGCTCTTCATGGCTCTCGCTCCTGGTTTTGGTGGCCTTCTTCATCATTGCCGCCATCATCGCCTTCTTACCCAGTAGGTTCCGCAGCAACCGCCTCTTTGCCATTATCGAGCGCGGTCACAGCACAAGTGCTCAGACCGCAGTGCGAATCGTGATTCTGCTACTGGTCGGACTTCTTGCCCTCGCCAGCGCCTTCGGGCTCGACTTGGTGCTCGGTGCTTTCGCCGCCGGCATCATCGTGCGTCTCTACGTACCCCACGGTTCGATACCGGTGGTCGAGCACAAACTCGAGGCCATCGCGTTCGGCTTCTTCATTCCACTGTTCTTCGTGATCACCGGAGTCAAACTCGACATCCAGTCGATCATCGAAAACCCCGGCCGACTCCTGATCTTCTTCCTACTGCTCGCGATCGTTCGTGGATTGCCACAGTTCTTTATCTACCGCAAGGCCGTTCCACACTGGCGGCCTCGAGCAGAACTGAGCCTGTATATCGCCACGGCGCTACCGATCATTGTCGCGGTGACCACGGTGCAGGTCGACGCCGGAATCATGCTGCCCGAAAACGCCGCGGCCCTCGTGGGAGCCGGTGCACTGTCAGTCTTGGTGTTCCCCCTCGTCGCATCGAGGCTCACAAGAAAGGAGACTGATTCAGACGCGCAGAGTACTGATTCCGTAGAGAGCAATGCCGGCGGCAATCCCAGCATTGAGTGACTCGGTGTCAGCGGTGATGGCGATCGACAACGTCTGATCGCACGCTTCGGTCACGAGACGCGATAGGCCCTTGCCCTCGGAACCCACCACGACCACGAGCGGGCCAGCCGCCAACTCGGCATCGAGTTCAGCGAGGTCGACATCACCGTCGGCATCGAGACCGAGAACGAAGCAACCCGCCTTCTGGTACGCCTGCAGCGCGCGAGTGAGATTGGTCGTGCGGGCAACCGGAATCCGAGCCGCAGCACCAGCCGACGTCTTCCAGGCTGAGGCCGTCATGCCGGCACTTCGCCTCTCAGGCACGAGCACACCGTGGGCACCGAACGCAGCGGCTGATCGCACGATGGCGCCAAGATTGCGCGGATCGGTGACTCCGTCGAGGGCCACGATCAAGGGAGCCTGGCCAGCGTCAGCTGCCCGCTCAAGGAGATCGGACGGCTCGGCGTACTGGTACGCGGGAATCTTCAGGGCGAGACCTTGGTGATTGGCCCCTTCACACAGCCGATCGAGGTCGGCACGCGACGACTCGATGATCGGGACGCCACGGTTACCTGCAATGCGCAGTGACTCACGCACTCGATCGTCGGCGTCGATGTTGAGCGCCACATAGAGCCCCACCACAGGAATGCGGGCGTTGAGCGAATCGACCACGGAGTTGCGACCCACGACGAATTCAGCAGCACGGTTGGTGCGCCGCGGAGCGCGCGCCGTCGTTGACTTCTCTGCGCGCTTGGCAGCCTTATGCGCCTTGTGCTTGGGCCGGTCGGCGGCTTTGGGCGTCGGGCCCCTGCCTTCGAGGGCCTGCCGGCGTTGACCACCGCTTCCGACCGTCGGACCCTTCTTCGATCCGGTTTTGCGCATGGCGCCCTTGCGCTGCGAGTTACCCGCCATTAGAAACCGCCCTCAAGTGACCAGCGTGCGCCGCCGGTTGTGTCTTCGAGGGCGATACCCGCCTCGCGAAGTCGATCGCGAATTGCATCTGCTGCATCGAAATCTCGCCGTTCACGGGCACTCGCCCGATCAGCAATGGCAACCTGCACCAGTGCATCCAGTGCCCCCAACGCTCGCGCATCACCACCCGATGACTCGCGTGACGCCCATGGCTCGGCAAGCGGATCGACACCGAGCACGTCGAGCATCGCCCGAACCGCACCCAGCACTCCGGCTATAGCGACGCGGTTGGTGCCGTCAGCGAGCAAGGTGTTGCCGTCGGTCACCATCTGGTGCAGCGAAGCGAGTGCCGCCGGCACCCCGAGGTCGTCATCCATGGCCGCCACGAAATCTGCGCAGAGCATGCCCGTACTCGGAGCATCGGCACCCAGCGCTTCCGTGGCACGACGGACGAAATTCTCAAGTCGTCGGAAACCTGTGGCCGACTCTTCCAACGCTTCGAAGGAGAACTCAATCATCGATCGGTAATGGGCCGAGGCGAGGTAGTAGCGCAGTTCGATGGGTCGCACTCGCTTCACGACTTCGCGTACCAAGAGTGAGTTGCCCAAGGATTTGCTCATCTTTTCGCCACTGGTAGTCACCCATGCGTTGTGCACCCAGTAGCGGGCAAAGCCATCACCCACCGCGTGTGATTGGGCGATCTCATTTTCATGGTGGGGGAAGACTAGATCGAGCCCACCTCCGTGAATATCAAAGTCAGCGCCGAGGTATCTGCCCGCCATGGCGGAGCACTCCAAGTGCCATCCCGGACGCCCGTCGCCCCACGGCGTCGACCACGCCGGCTCACCGGGCTTGGCCGACTTCCACAATGCGAAGTCACGCGGGTCGCGCTTGAGATCGTCACCTTCGGAATCGCCAGCAGGCAAAAGATCGTCGATTTTTTGGCCAGACAAAGCCCCGTAGTCAGGCAACGACCGCACATCGAAGTACACATCGCCGCCCGCGGCATAGGCGTGACCGGCATCAATGAGTCGCTGCATGAGCACGATCATTTCGGGGACGTGACCCGTCGCGCGAGGCTCGATCGTGGGAGGCGTGCAACCCAACACGTCGTAGGCCCAAGCGAATTCGCGTTCGTACTGCGTTGCCACCGCCCACCACGGACGATCTTCGGCACGACCACGCGCAATGATTTTGTCATCGATGTCGGTGACGTTGCGGCAGAAGGTCACCTCGTAACCACTGACACGTAACCAGCGACCCAACACGTCAAAGCACACACCTGACCGGATGTGTCCGACGTGAGGTGCAGCCTGCACCGTAGCTCCGCACAGATAGAGCGAGGCCTGACCTTCGCGTAGGGGTACGAAGTCACGCACCGATCGCGTGGCAGTGTCGTGCAGTCGGAGTGCCATCGCTCTACCTCACCACGCGGTGGGGGGCCAGAATCACAGCAGACATGGGCCCAGTCTAGTGGGCGAGGAAGCGTTGCTATTCCTCACTACTCGCGACTACTCGCGACTACTCGCGGCCCACAAGCGCCGTGGCGACCGCTGCCACACCTTCGCGTCGCCCCAAGAACCCCAAGTGATCAGTCGTCGTGGCTGCCAGCGCGACCGGAGCACCGCCCAATGCTGCCGAAAGGGCCGCTTGCGCCTCGTCGCGTCGCACCGAGAGGCGCGGTACTTCGGCAACTACTTGAACGGCCACACTCATGATGTGCCAACCCGCCTCGGCCACTAACCGCGCGGTCTCAGCGAGCAGGGCCGACCCTGACGCACCCGCCCACTCGGGCCGATCCGTTCCGAAAATAACTCCCAGATCACCCAAGCCGGTTGCGGTCAACAGGGCATCGCACACAGCATGCGCCGCCACATCTGCATCGGAATGTCCCTCGGGACCAACACCAACGTCGGGCCACTCCAGGCATGCGAGCACCATGGGGCGACCTTCCACCAGAGGATGCACATCGACACCGATTCCGGTGCGCAGTTCAGGCCATGACACCGGCAGACCTCCGTCGCGCCAGAACTGCCTCAGCGATCACCAGATCAAAGGGTCGAGTGACCTTGAACGCTTCCTCGTGGCCGGGCACCACGACCACCGTGTGCCCGATGCGTTCAACAAGTCCCGCGTCGTCGGTGAGATCGTCGATTCCTTCGGCTGCCGCAGAGCGATGTGCCTCCGCGAGCAGCGCGCGGTCAAATCCTTGCGGAGTTTGCACGGCCCGCAATACCGAGCGATCAATGGTTCGCACGACGCGACCACCGGGATCGATCTCCTTCACGGTGTCGTAGACAGGCAGCACGGGAATCACGGCACCTGCGCCCGCACGCACCGCCGACGCCACTGCATCGACGAGCTCAACGGGCACAAGCGGTCGGGCAGCGTCGTGCACGAGAACGACATCGACGGTGGGT
>Ga0194042_1000167_pt1 | contig 20314 bp, 18 predicted proteins | sample JunL4412m_MetaG_FD_148974 | JGI IMG/M metagenome (GOLD analysis project Ga0194042, IMG submission 148974) | Anoxic zone freshwater microbial communities from boreal shield lake in IISD Experimental Lakes Area, Ontario, Canada - Jun2016-L442-12m | ecosystem: Environmental > Aquatic > Freshwater >...
TCAGCTGCCAGCGCCGCACACATTTTTGCGGAGCGTATTGGGCGTATGGATTCCACGAAGACGCTGTCAACAGCGCGCTGAATGTGGCTGGCTATTTTGGGAAAGCGTTGATTGCTGGGATTTGAATTCTTAGCACAACACGATTTCGCCGTTGGCTGATGTGACCCATTTTAATCCGCGGTCTTCGGTGGCTTGGCGTAATGCGTGGACGATGTGGGTTTCGTCGATCCGTTGGTTGTCGAATAGGTCCTCTGGCGATGGTAATGGGATAGAGACTCGGCTTGCGCGGCGCAGCCATTTGTTTCGTCGCGCGGTGCTTAATATGAGTGAGCGAAAATGCGGGAGGCGTTTGTCGCTTTCGATATGCAGGACGGGTTTGTGCGACCAGTCGTAATGTGCGCACGGGCCATCATCGCCGTACAAGGTTACGCCATTTTGCCGGATTGCATAACGCGGCTGTTCAATCCGCCACGTCCGCGTGTAAAGCGTTTCGAACAAATACAGGACCATGCCGATTGACGCCATGGACCAGAACGCGACCCAGATTGAATGGCCGTATTCCTGAAATTTTCCGAAGTGATGAGCGAGTGCGCACAGTCCGAAATAGGCCACATGCCCGCCTACTAAAAACGCCAATCGCACGGCCATGATGGAGCGCCGCATGTGCAGCCATTCATGGCGCTGGCGCTCGTCGGAAATGCGCCACGAAAGGTAATGCGGAAGTGCGGTCATCGAAACTCCGTTTCAGAAAGTCGCGTAGAGTATACGCAGTGCGAATGCGGCGTTCAATTAAAATCGGCGCGGTTGATTTCGAAAAGGAAGGGAAGTAAGATTACACAATCGAAAACGTGACACGCAACGTTTCCCCCGGCTCTCCAGGATTTCCCATGATCGCCGAATCCTCATCCACCTCCACCGCTCCCGTCGCCACCGAACCGCGCAACTCCCTGCAACTGCTCTCGCCTGAATTCATGGCGCGGCTGGGAGCGTTGTCGGTGATCAGCAAAAAGATTCTTGCGGGCAAATTGCGTGGCGAACGGCGCAGCAAGAAGCGCGGCGAATCGCTCGAGTTCGCTGACCATCGCCAGTATTCGCAAGGCGATGATCTGCGGCGTATTGATTGGAATTTGTATGGCCGCTTGGAGAAATTGTTTCTGAAACTTTTTCTCGCGGAAGAGGACTTGAGTGTCTACGTGCTGCTCGACGGCTCGCGCTCGATGGATTATGGCTCGGTGAATAAATTCGATTACGCGCGCAAAGTCGCTGCGGCTGTTGCATATATCGGCATCTGCAATCTCGACCGCGTTTCGTTGACAGTGAATGCAGGCGGCAAAGAACACACGCTCTCGGACATTCGCGGCAAGAAGCAGGTCTTTCGGTTGTTCGATTTTTTATCGAAGATCAAGCCGGATGGCAAGACGACGCTGAAGGATGATGCGAAGCGTTTTGTACTGCGCAACCACCGTCCGGGCGTGACGCTACTGGTCTCCGATTTTCTGGACCCGGCCGGGTATGAAGAGCCATTGAAAATCCTCGCCGCTGCGCGCATGGATCTTTTCGCAGTCCACGTCCTGGCACAAGAAGAAGTTGATCCTGTGTTGACCGGCGACTTCATGCTGATTGACAGCGAGAATGGCGAGAAATTGGATGTGACGGCCAGTAAGAGGCTAGTCGAAAACTATCAGAAAACGGTGCGCGGTTTTTGTTCGTCGATCCAGCAGTTTTGTTCGAATCGCGGCGCGGCGTATTTGTTTGCGACGACGGATTTGCCGTTTGAAGCGCTGGTGTTGAGTTATTTGAGGACGGCGGGGATGGTGAGGTAGACGAGGAGATTGGATTCCCATATTCCCAGGGCGATGCCCTGGGCTATCACATTTCGCCCCTTCGGGGCAGGATTGAATTGCCAGTGCCCCAAAGGGGCGACATGCGATAGCCCAGGGCAACGCCCTGGGAATCCGGAACGCGAGAATTCAAGAGCCCTGAAAGGGCGAAACCCATGCCGCAATCGCTCGCCCAAATCCTCGTGCATCTTGTCTTCTCCACGAAGAATCGCATACCTGTCCTGGCGGATGAGATTCGGGATGAACTTCATGCCTACATTGGCGGCATCGTTGAAAATTACAAAGGAACGTTATTGAAATCGGGATCCGTCGCCGATCACATTCATTTGCTCATTGCCCATCCACGGACGTGCGCGCCGTCCGAGTTGGTCCAGGAAATCAAAACGGGTTCGTCGAAATGGATTAAAACCAAAGACGCGAGATATGCGGATTTCCATTGGCAGGGTGGCTACGGTATTTTTTCGATCAGCCCCTCCCATCGCGCCGCGTTGGAGAGTTACATCGCCAATCAGGCTGAGCATCATCGCACGGTTGGCTTTCAGGAGGAATACCGCCGGTTGTTAGTAAAGTATGGTATTGAATTCGATGAACGATATGTGTGGGATTGAGTTGTGGGCGATTGGAATTCCAGGATTCCTGGAATCCCGGTTTCCCAGGGCGATGTCCTAGGCTATCGCATTTCGCCCATTTGGGGCTGGGATGTTTTTGGTGTTTGGATTCCCAGGGCGATGCCCTGGGCTATCACATTTCGCCCCTTCGGGGCTGGGGAAGATATTGGCGTTTGGATTCCCAGGGCGATGCCCTGGGCTATCGCATTTCGCCCCTTTGGGGCTGGGGAAGATGTTGGCGTTTGGATTCCCAGGGCGATGCCTTGGGCTATCACATTTCGCCCCTTTGGGGCAGACGGCAGAAAGCGGTGGGGGATTTTTGATGACTGAAACATTGGACGACATGATTCGTTTTGATTTGGGGGATCGCGGGATTTCGGATGAGCGCGTGTTGAATGCGTTTCGGCGGATTGATCGGAAGCTGTTTGTTCCGGAATTGTCGCTGGAGCATGCGTACAACGACCGGGCGCTGACGCTCACGCATGGGCAGACGATTTCGCAGCCTTTTATGACGGCGTTGATGACTCAGGCGCTGCAGTTGAAGGGGACAGAGCGGGTGTTGGAGATTGGCACCGGGTCGGGGTTTCAGACGGCGATTTTGTCGTGTCTGGCGAAAGAGGTTTACACTGTCGAGCGCGTGGAGTATCTCGCGACGACGGCTGAAGACCGACTGCTGGACATGGGGATTAAGAATATTCGGTACAAGCTTGGCGACGGGTCGCAAGGTTGGGCTGAGAAGGCGCCGTTTGATCGGATCATTTTCACGGCTGCGTGTCCCAGCATTCCGGCGACGGTAGAAAAGCAATTGGTGGATGGTGGGATTTTGATTGCGCCTGTCGGGCCGCCGGACGAGCAGGAGTTGGTTTCGATTACGATCAAGGATGGGAAGCGCATTGAGACACCATTGGGGACGTGTGTATTTGTGAAGTTGATCGGGCGGGAAGGGTATACGAATTAGGATTAACCACAGAGGACACCGAGGACACAGAGGCACGGTAGTGGAAAGTCGGACGAGAGAATGAGAACGTACTGATGGACGCAATTAGAGTCGAATCGCACGGCTTTTTTGGACATTCTTTAGATACGGGATATACTGTCGGCGTTGGCTCATCGTCATTCATGGAGAGTGCTTCGTGCCCATTCGAATCGCCGTGCCGCTCGCTGGAGTCGCGCTATTACTGTGCGCCATTGCGGGTGCTGCGGATGTCAAACCAGCAACGCTCTCGGTCGATGTTATCGGCTTGCGCGTGGCTCGCGCGAATCCGTTGAAGGAGCAGGTGCTGTGGCCGGCGGGAACGACGATCTCGCTGGTGATTTCGTCTGCTGCCGGCGACTTGATTAACTTCGATCCTGTTGACAGTACGATTGCGAAATGTGTTGATGATAAAGGTACGGACTTGCGCGCGCGGCCCAAGGATGTGACGGCTGAGCAGATCGCGCGCGTGGGATTCAGCCATGCGCCGAAGATCGATAAAGACGGGAAGAATTGTACTCTCGAAATTTTCGCGCCGACGCTGCCAGCGCGCGGAGCCACGCGGGTGCAGGTGCAGGGCACGGTGACGATGTGGTGTGCGACGCAGAAGAAGGAGACGGTTCTTCCGAATGTGCAGATTAGGAACGGGACGAAAATCATCGGGCCTAAGAAGTTGGAATTGAGCATCGAAGAAATGAACGAAGCGCCGCGCAATTTGGCGCGCGAGGCGATGTGTTTTGTGCTGCGTTCGGAACGCGAATTGGACGACCTGGCTGAGGTAAAATTTTTCCGGCCTGATGGATCTGAAGTTCGTGCCATTCGCACGTCAACGTCGACGCTGTCGATTCAAGGCGCTGTGAAAGTGGATTGGAGTTACTCACTGGCTGAACGTCTCGATCTGGGAACAGTGAAAGTGTATACGTGGAGTGATATTGAGAAGAAGCGGGTGACGTTGGATGTCAGTGTAGATGTGGGATTGTAAAAGATGTGTTCCGGGTTTCGCGTTTCGCGTTTCGGGTTTGCGCGTGATTCGATTGTCCAATTGGGATGAACCGGAAAAGCGATACGAAACCCGAAACTCGAAACCCGAAGCATGATTCATGTTTAACGAACCCTTATTCTTCAAGCCGATTATGATCGAGCGCGTCTGGGGTGGGAACAACCTCGAAGCGCTTTACGGCAAATCAATCCCGGCGGGGAAAATCATCGGCGAAAGTTGGGAGCTGAGTGACCGGCCTGAGGCGCAGAGCGTGGTCGAAGGCGGTGAATTCGACGGTTGGACGTTGCGCCAATTGCTCGAAAAGTACCCGCGAGAAATTCTTGGCGATCTGCCCGACCGGCAGCGATTTCCGCTGCTCGTCAAGTATGTTGACGCGGGCGAAAAGCTGTCCGTGCAGGTGCATCCCGACGACGATGGCGCGACGATTTTCAACGACCTTGGCAAGTCCGAATGTTGGGTCGTGATCCGCGCGGAGCCTGGCGCAAAACTTGTGCGCGGCTTGAAACCTGGCGTGACGCGCGAGGTGTTTACGCAGGCTGTTGCGGATGGAAACGTCGAGAATCTGCTGCATTATTTCGAGCCGAAAGTTGGCGATGTTGTTGCGCTTCCGTGCGGAACTGTGCACGCGATTGGCAAGGGATTGGTCGTTGCCGAAGTGCAGCAGAACTCGGATGTGACGCTGCGGATTTATGATTATAACCGCATGGGGCTTGACGGTCGGTTGCGCAAACTGCATGTGAAGGAAGCGATTTCGGCGATCCGATTCGACAAACCGGGTGACGAATTCGACGGCGATATGACGCGCGATACGGTCGAGCCGAAACGCGAGGGCGAGATCGGTGAATCGTTGTTAACGGGAAAATATTTTGATCTGGCGCGCATCACGTTGTCCGCCGAAAACATGTCGGTGACGCTGCCTTCCGGCGAGACGCACACGACGAGCCTGGAACTTGAATTCGATTCGCAGACGAGTCCGACAGTCGTGATGGTGATCGAGGGGCAGGGCGAAATCTGCGGGCGCACGGTGACGACGGGTATGACGGGGCTGATCCCGGCATCAGTGCAGAGTATCAACGTGATGCCGACGGGTTCGATGACGCTGCTGCTGGCCACGCCGAAATGAACAACGATCCGCTGCCGCGCATCGACACGAAGTCGGAGACGTGGCACACGTTGCTTCCGTTTTGTCGGCTCAAGCGCGGAGAGATTTGGACTGACGAAAAGGCGGGGCATCGCGTGGGGTGTCTTGATGCGTCGTCGGCGAAAGATGTGAATGCGCTGATGCTGGGCGAGTCAGCGACGCTGGCGATTCACGATCCTCCGTACAATCTCGTGGCGTTCGACGAGCGACCGATTGAGCAGTACATCGACTGGTGCCGGGCGTGGATCGCGACGACGGCGGGTGTGCTTGCGCCGGACGCTTCACTGTATGTGTGGTTGGGCGCGGATCAGAATGACCACTTCCAGCCGCTGCCGGAATTCATGCTGATGATGCGCGGATTTCCGTTCAAGACGCGCAGCTTTATTTCGATGCGCAATCAGCGGGGATACGGCACGCAGAAGAATTGGATGGCCGTGCGGCAGGAGCTTTTGTACTACGTGAAGGGTACGCCGCCGTTCAATATTGAGGCGGAGTACACGGACATCCCGAAGATTTTACGCGGCTATTACAAGGACGTGGCCGGGCTGCGGACCGAGAATGGTGCGCGTGGAAAATCCGAGAACATCCGCGCTGGAAATGTGTGGGTGGACATCCAGCAGGTCTTCTACCGCATGGAGGAAAACGTGTCTGGGTGCTACGCGCAGAAGCCGTTGAAAGCCATTGAGCGGATCGTCCGCGCGAGTTCAAATCCCGGCGATTGGGTACTCGATTTCTTCGCTCATTCCGGGACGACGTTGCTGGCTGCGGAACTTCACCAACGCCGGTGTGCGACGATCGACCTCGACCCAGTGTTCTGTGAAATTACGATCCGCCGCCTCGAGTATTTCCGCTCGACCGGAAAACTCGGGTGGCAAAACGGGAACGCGTTCGAAGCGGAACTGTCGCGTTAAGTCTTGAGTGCGACGATGGCTTTTCCGAGCTTCTCGATTTCGTTGCGCGTGACAAACCACGCGGTCGAGACGCGCAGAAAACAGCGTCCGGCTGCGACGGAGACCGGGCATTCGATGCGGTGTTCGGCCCACAATTTTTCGCGGTACGGAATCGGATCGACGCTCGGAAATTCGAACGCAGTTAATGCGCCTGAAAGCTGCGGATTCACGGGTGTTGCAGCTTCGAATCCGAGCGAGGCGAAGTACTCGCGCGCGAAGTGCGACAAGTCGCGCGAGCGTTGTAAAATGGCCGCGTCGCCGCCGAGGCTCTCACGGAATTCGAAGACGTCTGGCAGCACCATCTGCGGGCAGCGTTCGGTGCAGCCGTGGAACTCGAGCGCGTGGTGCCACTTCGTTCCACCGCAGCCACTGTCCGCGTCGATATCGGCGGTAGGATAGCCCCAGCCCCAACTGGCGACGGGCGGACGCAACGCGGTTTTATGTTCGGTGCGCATCTGCAAAAAGCCTGCGCCCATCGGGGCCATGAGCCATTTGTGGCAATTCCCGGCGTAGAAATCGGCGTCGATTTTCGCGAGGTCCAGCGGCACCATGCCAGCTGCGTGAGCGCCGTCGATGACGCTGATCAGGCTGTGCTTCCGCGCCATCGCGCAGAGGTCTTCAGCCGGAAGAACGAGGCCGGTGGTACTCGCGACGTGGCTGAAGAACAGGACTTTCGTCTTCGGAGAAATCGCGGATTCAAGCGCGGCGACCAACTCGGCGGGGTCTTCAGTTTTGTAGGGAAGGGTGACGGTGCGGACGGTCCATCCGCGCTCGGCGGAGAGGCGCTGCCAGCAGAACATCATCGCGCCGTACTCGTGATCGGTGGTGAGAATTTCGCTGCCGGCTTCGAGTTTCAAACTGTCCGCCGCGAGGTTGATCGCGTGGGTCACGTTCGGTAGCAGCAGCAGATTGCTTGCGGAGCACTTGAAATACGTTGCGAGCCGGTTGCGTGCACGAATCAACAATGGCGGCATGAAACGCCATAGGAAATCGGAGGGTACAGCGGCCTGTTGGCGGCGCATGTTTCCGAGCGCTTCCATCACCGGAACCGGCGTGGGAGAGAGCGTTCCGGCATTGAGGTTAATCGAATCGCGCGGAAGGAAAATGCGTTTGCGCTGGGACGTCCAATACTTGTCGTCGTGAAACATGGTGGATGCGGAGCCTTAAAAAAGTGACGTCAAAAGTCGCGACGAATCAAGACATCGGAGCGATAAAAAAATACGGGACACGACTACTGTCCGAACATCTGCTTCAGTAAAAACGTCTTCACGTCCACCGCTGGCATGTGGTCTGGCAGATCGGCACTGCGGTCAGACGTGATCAGCAAAGGTCCTTCTTCGGGCGAGTCGGGCAGGCGTCCGTGGCTGCCTTTCACCAGCGACGCGTCGAACGGGATGAAATCCATGATCGTCTGCCGAAAGCCCAGCTTCCGCATCAACAGCCGCTTGGCGATGCGCGCCTTGATGCAGCACGTTTTCGGATCGAGGAACAATTCGACCGGGTCGTAGCCCGGCTTGTTGTGAATGTCGACTTCATGCGCCCACGGCGGACACAGTGCATCATCTTCCCAATAGTAATACGTGAACCACGTGTTTGCCGCACTTAAAACAATCAACTCGCCCGAGCGCGGATGATCCAGCCCAGCCGCGCGGATGCCGTCGGCGTCCAGAACGCGTTCGATGCCCGGCGTTTTTTCGAGGAGCATTTTGACGGCGGCGAGATCGCTTGAGTCCGGAACGTACACGTGCGCGATTTGATGATCCGCGACCGCGAACGCGCGCGACGCAGCGAAATCGAGCAGCTCCCACGTCGCTTGTTTCTGCACGCGTAAGAATCCGCCCCGGCGCAAGACGCGGTTGATGTCCACCGCGCCGGTTGTCTGCGACATGCCGTATTCGCTGAGGATCACGACCTTCGCACCGCGTGCCCGGGCACTGTCGATCATGCGTCCGGCGATGACGTCCACCGCTTTAAGGTCCTCGGCAATCCTCGGATCGTCCGGCCCCAGGCGTTGCAAATTGTAATCAAGATGCGGAAGGTACACGAGCGTCAGCGTGGGCGAAAAGCGTTTGGCGACCGCGCCTGCGCAGCGTTCAATCCACAGGCTCGACCCGATGCCTGCGCCCGGGCCCCAGAATTCGAAGAGCGGAAAGCGTCCGAGTTCGGCGTCGAGTTGGGGTGCGAGTTCCGGCGGGTTCGTGTATGTCAAAGAAATCAATGAGCCGTCGGCGAGATGCGCCGGCCGCGGCGTGACCGCGACATCGTTCTTCGAGTACATGTTGTACCACCAGAACAATTGCGCACTCGTGAACGAGGAGTTGCGTTTTTTTGCGTCGTGCCAGATTTTACTGCCGTGAACCAGCGCGTTGGATTGCTTCCAGAAATGGACTTCGGCGAGATCGCGAAAGTACCAGCCGTTCGCGACGATACCGTGATCGCGCGGAGCGAGGCCCGTGAGGAACGTGCTCTGGACTGTGCACGTCACCGCTGGCAGAACCGTTCCGAGCAACGTCGAAGAGCCGTCGTTCGCGAGCGCGGACATGTTCTTGCACGACGCCGGGTATTTTCGCATCAGGGCGCGTGTAAGGCCGACAACATTGAGGACAAGAAGTGGTGTCATGGGTGTGTTGAGGATGTTCGATTGGCGCGGTGATCGGTACGCTATCGCTTGATCTTCGTGATCCCCGAGGGTTTCCAATCGTAATCGTTCACATGCCCGTAGAGTGCCTTGATGTTGCATTCCACGGGCGGAATAACTTCGCCTTTAGCGGCATCGTATGTCCACGGTCCGAGCGGACCAACGGTCGGGTCGAAATTTTTTCCGATGGCTTCAATGACCATGACGGAGGCGGGGTGAAAAGGCTCCTCTTTACAGTTGCGCACAAATGTCCGAAACTCGATGAGGTCCTTTGGGCAACGGCCTTCGTTTCTCTCCTTATAAATGCTGAGTAAGTCGTTGACGACATGCAACGACTGAACGGCTCGGAGCGCTTTTGCGCCGCGCGAGGTCACTTCGCCCGTCGCTGGGTCATAGTCGAATGGGTAATCATAAGCGTCTGTCGCGAACATGTCCGGCTTCGGGAGTGTGGCGAGGATCGGATTTAAGTTCGGTGGAAACGAACCGTGTAATTTTTTGAACGCCGCCACTTCGTCCGTCAGAAACGCGGACATCGCCATGCTGCGGGCCTTCATCCAGTCGCGTCGGGAGATGTCGCGCAGCGTCTCAGGCGTGTCCGATGCGGTGGCATTTTGCGCCAGGATTTTTTCGGCCTCCTGATAAAAAGTGCTGCCGGATTCCATCTGCAAACGTGCGATGCGATCGTTGGTGGCCTTTAGCAATTCTTTCGGAAAATGTCTTTCGTCTGCGACCGCTTGCGTGAAATACTGAGCTGACCGGCGCGAGAACTCAGCCATCTTGTTGGGGTCGTTCGGCGGCATCACATACAGCAGCCCGGCTTCGTAGCGCAGCTTCCAAAGATCGTTCGGGTTGTCGATGTTTTTTTCGATGTCGTACAGATACGTCTGCTCCGCCTTCTCGCGCTCTTCGATCAGCGCGGACAGCACTTTCGCACCATTGATCTGCGCGTCCACCCAATGCGGATCCAGGTCCGACATTGTTTTGTGAAAGCGCATCAGCATGTCGAATTTTTCACCGCGACGGAAGGAATTCGAGACGAATTGCAAACTCGTCAGCCACACATAATCTGCTGCAAGCGACGGGTTATTGAGTGTCATGAAGCTTAACGAATTACCAGCGGGCATGTACATGTATTGAAGTTTCAGCGCCTCGTCTTTGCCCTTCTTACGGGTGATTTCTTTGAGCTTTTCGTCGTAGCGTTTTTCCTGATCGGCGACAAATCCGCGCTCTTTATCGACCCGTGTTTGAAGCGCGGCGGCGAGCATTGCACACAAAATTGTCGAGCCGATGATGATGTGGCGGTTGCGCACATGCGGTTCAAGCTTCTTAAAAAAAGCGTGGATGATCAATCCGGCACCGGTCAAAATCAGCAGGGCGAAGATGACGTAGCCGCCCTGATCTCCCAGCGAATCAAGCGGCGAAGTGGCGGCGCATAAAAAGTCCAGTGTCATACACGTCCTCCGGTACAGGTCATATCCCGAATCCTAAAGCAATTCCCGCGAATTTACAATGCGGGCGTCACACCTTCTGACCCTTCATGCGTCCAATTTGGCTGACCCACGTCTCCCAATAATCGGCGTCGCGTTCCGAGCCGCCGTAGGCTTTTAGAATGACGCGGCGGTGTTCCACTGTGAAGCCCGTGTTGAGCCGTTTGGAACTGAAACTGCGCACCAATTTATGGAGGTTGCGCGCTCGAGCGAGTGGCGACAAGGCTCTTGAAAAATACCCGCCGTACAAATCGATGACATGCAATTCGTCCGCGCTTGATGGCCGGTGTGGAAGAATCAGAAGGTGCGACGATTTGCAATCATCGTGGCAAAATCCAGCGTCATGCAACACGGCAACGAACTGCCCGACCGCCGTCAATAATTCCAAACGCTGTCGATCCGTCGCGCAGCGCATCCAGCGCTCAAACGCGGATTCGCCTTCGGGGATCGATTCGTGAGCCAGGATGCTGTGGCACGAAAACGCGCCTTTGACTTCGGCCAGCCAAACGGGGCGGGGCGTCTTGATTTTTTTATCCAACAAACGCCAGCCCAATTCAAACGCTTCGCGGGATCGCGACTTCCGCACACAGGCGAGCGCGCGTTTTAGAATCGACGTGTGCTGGTAGCGCTTGACGTGGACTTCGACCGGCAGGCCGTACTGTCCGGCCGCAAGATGAACGACTTTTCGCGAATCGGAAAACTTCTCGACGAGCTCGGATTCTTCGTGAAGATCTTCGACGCTGTGCCACGGAATGTCCAGCCCGCGAAATTTCCGGAACGGCGGAAGCGTGGAGATGCGATAGCCGTCCTGCTCGAACACGAGCAGCGTCGATTTGTCGAACACATGCGTAATCTTCATCGACGGCTTTTTCATGATCGGCGTTGTCAGCCCAAAAGGTCCCGGCGTCACTCGTGGTCCGTCAACGCTAATTTGATAGGTCTGCTTGCGTCTTTTTGCCTGGCTCTTCGTTGTATGCTCAGTCAGAGATTCTCTAATATCTTCCTGAGCATACGCCTCGATCCAGACAAAAATACGCGGCGCATCCCTATCAAATTAGCATTGCCGAACCACTAATCCACACTCACTCTCCAACGTTCACGTGTGCGGCTGGCGTTCCGTCCGCCAACAGCCGCGCGTACAACTTTTCGTGCGCCTCGGACCAACTTGCGTAACTATACCCCAGCTCCGCTTTTTCAAAAGCCGCTCGGCCCCACACGCGCCGTTGTTCTGCTCGCGCACCAAGCACCGCAATGATCGCGTTCGCCAGCGATTCGACGTTGTTCGGCTCGGCCAGTTTCCCATTCACGCCGTCATCGATCAAATCCGGAACCGCACCGACGCGAGTGGCTGCAGTCGGCAGTGCTGACGCCATGTATTCCAGGACGGCGCGCGAGAAACCTTCGCTGCCGATACTCGACAACACGCCCGCGTCAGCCGCGTCCAAGATGCCGGGAACGTCCTTGCGTTTTCCGAGAAACAAGACACTGTCCTCTATCACCAACGAACGCGCGAGGGCTTTGCTTTCTTCAAAAAATCGCCCGGCTCCGACCAAAACAAGAATCGCATTCGGCAGCCGCACCCGGACCAATTGCCACGCGCGGAGAAGTACGTTATGCGCTTTTACCATCGCAAATCGCGCCACGCACACAGCCACTAACGCGTCGCCCGGCAATCCTAACGCAACGCGCGCGGCGGCGTTCCGAGCTTGAGTTGCCGGGTTGTACAGACTGAGATCAATTCCGCCGGGAATAAACACCAGTCGCTCGCCTTCAAACAGCCCGGCGCGACGAACGTCAGTTTCGACCGCTTTCGATACCAGCACCATCGCGGCCGTGCGTCGGGCGAGCCAGCGGTTGGCCGCGTGATTGTGTAGCGGCGTGACGACGTGGCGCGTGCGGATCACGGGAATATCAAGACTGTACAAGCGGTTGGCGAAGACTGCCTGCCAATGATCCTTGCCCCGGTGCGCGTGGATCAGATCGATCTTTTCCTGCTTCACAAGTTTTGCTATCGCGTGGATGTCGCGCGCGTCTTGCGGCGGCCACCAGCGGCTCGGCATGTGAAATCCAATCGGTTCCAAACCGCGTTCCACTGCGCGATCATGTGTCTCAAAATTTTTCCGCAATCCCAGCCACACCGTGTGTCCACGCAAGCGCAGCGCCTCGGTTAAATTCAGGGTGTGCGCCGCTTCCCCGACATATTTTCGGGCGCTGTTGAGTTGCAGAATACGAAGTGCGTCGGCCATAGTGTTGACTGTGTAAATAAATCTTTGATAAAGGTATCGATCAGAAAAACGAAGCTTCCACTATATCGGAAAGGATCGACGCCGTTCAAGAAACAGTTAAGATTTCTGAAACAACAATTCAATTAAAAATGATACGGTGCGCGATAGACGCCTTTCTCCGTAATGTGCGCGGAGATTAACTCGGCCGGCGTCACGTCAAACGCCGGATTGAACACCGCGGCTTCCGGAGGGACCGAGAGTCTGCCGTACGGCTCCGAGACTTCGCTCCGTTTGCGCTGCTCGATGGGAATGCCCGAACCGTCTTTCAGCGTCAGGTCAAACGTGGTCATCGGCGCGGCGACGAAGAACGGCACGCCGTGGTGCTTCGCGATGATCGACAATCCATACGTCCCAATTTTGTTTGCCGCGTCGCCGTTGGCCGCGATGCGATCCGCTCCGACGATGACTGCGTCGGGTTTGAATTCGCGCATCACTGCTGCGGCCATGTTGTCGCAAATCACCGTCGCCGAAATCCCAGCGCGTGTCAACTCCCACGCGGTCAAGCGCGCGCCTTGCAACAGCGGGCGCGTCTCGTCCGCGAAGACGCGCAGCGTGATGCCGCGTTGGTGCGCTTCGTACATCACCGCGAGCGCCGTACCTGATCCTGCTGTCGCGAGTGCGCCGGCGTTGCAGTGCGTCATCAGCGTCGCTGTCTTCTTCCCATTCAAAATCGACTCGAGCACATCCGCACCGTGCCGCCCGATGCTCGCACACATACCGCGGTCTTCTTCAAGAATCGCGAGTGCTTCGCGTTCAAGCGCCGCATCGATTGCATCGCGCGTCGCATGTGCAGCAACCAGCGTCATCGCAACATGGCGACAGCGTTCAACGGCCCAGCGCAAATTCACCGCTGTCGGCCGTGTCTCAGCAAGATGTTCACACGCGGCATCGAAGTGTTTGAGCCACTCAATACCAGTCGCGCCCGGGTCCACTTCACGCGCGGCGAGTACCGTGCCGAACGCTCCGGCACATCCAATCGCCGGAGCACCGCGCACGGACAATTGCAGGATCGCCTCCTCCAATTGCGCGACACGGTCGATGTCGAGATATGTTTCGAGGCCTGGCAATTTCGTCTGATCCAGTAACCGGACGATGCGCCCATTCCACGTCAGCGTGGCAGGAATCTTTTTTAGCAGGTCGTTCATCGATGTTGAATTCAAAGCAGTGTCCCAAATTAAAGTGGTGGTTTGTTGCATTTAGCCGGTCCAACCGTTCACGCTCGCGTCTCGGTCGCAATCACGCGAGTCCCCGGTACAACAGAATTCAAATGCTCGGCCAGCTCGTTCACCGAACCGCGTTGGTTCATGTTGGGAATCGCAAAATGCGATGCGCCGCTTCCGGACATCAACCAGCGCCCTGGTAATTCTCGTTGCAGCACCGATTGAATCGCCGCCAGTTTCGGCTCGACACTCAATGCAGGCGGCATTAAATCATTTCGCAATTCCAGTGCGGCACCCTGATTCAATGACGCCAGAGCCGACCCAAGCGACGTCCCAACTTGCTCCGCTTCGCGCCCGCCCAATCCTTCCCACTGCGGATAACGCATCGCTTTGTAAACGGCAGGCGTCGCCACATGCAGCGGCGGGAGGATCAAAAATAAATCGACCGGCGGCGCATTCTTCGTCCCAGCGAGCCGATGCACAATCTCTCCGCGCCCTCGGCACAAGCACCAGCCGCCATATAAAAAATACGCGACATCGCTGCCGATCTGTGCGGCAATATCGGCTAATTGATCGATGCTCCAGTTTAAATTCCACAGCCGATTCAACGTGTCCAGCGCACACGCCGCGTCGCTTGATCCGCCTCCCAAGCCGCCGCCCATTGGAATACTTTTTTCAAGATGAATCCGAGCGCCGAGTGAGCAATTCGCGGACTGTTTTAGTAGCATCGCCGCCTTCATGACGAGGTTCGACGCATCGACCGGCAGCGTCGGATCGCTGCATGTCATCGTCACGTCGTCGGCCAGTTCAAAGCGCATGCTGTCGCTCAAACCAATGGTGACGAAGATGGAATCGAGTTCATGAAAATTGTCCGGGCGCTTGCCCAGAATGCGCAGGTCCCAATTTATTTTTGCGTACGCACGCGCGTTCAAAACGGTCGGTGTCACGAGCAAACTCCCAATAAAGGTGAGATAGGATTCTACTTTAAGTTCCGAGGTCCGCGAACGCATCTCCGGCATTTTTCCGCAGGATCAAGTCGCATTGAGCCGGTTCCAAAAACGAAATTCCGGAAAGCCAGTCATCCGGCCGGAGCAGTTGAGCGTCCATGAGAGCGGGCGTCAATCCCGACGCAAACAGCAACTTGCCCGCACCGACTTCGCCGACGGTGAAATGAATTGCCTCGCGTTCCGATCGATCCGGCCACGTCGCAGGCGACGCATAAAGTCCGCGCGTCGTGATCCACACATTCGGCTCTTCAGCCAAACACACGCCTGCTTGCCACCTCGCCACTTTGCCTTTTAGAAACGGGTCCGCGAAAAAATGCACTGTAGGAAACGCCCGGGCCAATCGCGTCATGCCTTTCGCCAGCGATCCGAAATCATCGGCGTTTATATGAATCACCAGCCGATTTTCATTCGCACGCGCCGCGCCGCACAGCGGCCACCAATGCGACGGAGGTTCGCGCAAATTGTCCACCATCGTTGCGTCGTCCAAACACAAATCAACCACATCCGCGTCGAGCGGATAACGTGGATCGTTCGACCCGACAATGCAGTTCAACACCTCCGCCCGCAACGCCCCAGGGCAATTACTCACGCCGCGCCCAAACACGACACGACCGCACCCGTCGCGCGTTGAGGCCGAAGCGTTGTTCGGATCGAAGAGTGAATACGCATCGAAAAAAGTACGGTCAATCATGGCGTATAAAGGAGGCTTTCTAACGAAGTAAAAATACACGGTACCCGAGAATTCAAACGCGACTTATACCATAAATTTCGTGCAATCCCAATGTGTGTGCCGATTGATTTTCATCGCACCTGAAATGACGAATTGCCTTCCACCTTAAGTATGGACTTGACGGTCTCCTCGGGTATAATACTTGCCTCATCTTGGAGCAGGAGCGACCATGAATTACCGCGCCATGTTGTTGATGTTGACCTCATTATCCGTTGCATCGTCGGCCTTTTCTCTCGACACCGGCACCCCTAAGCCGCGCCGCGAAAGCGAAGATCCGTCCTATGAAGCGTCGCGGACTCCCGGCAAAACGAAGTCGACGGCACCTGCGAAAACAGCCGAACTGTTGCCGTCCGATCCGGTGCCTGTCGCGCCGCAAAGCACGCGAAATTCGTCCTCGCGAAATGCGCAGGCTGCTGACCTTGTTGTCGAACCCAACACCGGTCCGCGCGTTAAATATATTCTAGACGGAAAACCCGTTTACGAAGGCGACGTGCCCGTCACCGAAACGTCGCCGCGTGGTTCTGCGATTATTAATTCCACTACCGAAGTGCCCGCCGCCCCAAGCGGTCCGAAGCCCAAATACATCCTCGATGGCAAGCCTGTCTACGAGGGCGAGTTGCCGGTTGAAACACCGTCAAAATCCGTCGAAACGCCGCGCTCCACGTATCGCGACATCGAACGCGTACCCGTCGCCGAGAGCCCGTCGCAGCCTGCCGAGGCACCGAAAAAAAAGGCACCGTCCACGCTTCCAAAACCGTCGGGTGTGCCTTCAGGACGTGGGCGACCGACATCGCCTCAAAGTTATGCTCCGAGTGCTCCGTCCCCGTCAGAGTCCGTCGACTCGTCAGGTGAGCGCGCACCGCTCGCTTCCGATACATCACCGTATCGGGCCACGCCGTTCAATGACCCAAACGACTTGACTGCCGACAAAGCCGGTACTGCAGGTGCTGTCGCACAAAATCCCAACCTCCTCGAAGAAATGCTCGCGCCCGGGCCGGTCAATTCAAAGGCGAAAAAAGCCTACGCCCTGCTTGGTGAATTGAAGGTCAACATTGAAACGGTCAGCCGCTGCCTCGACAACCGAGGCAAAGAAAACGCGCGACTGGTTCACACCGGCGAGGAGGTGTCGAAAAACATCTCGGCCTTCGCTGCCATCTGGCCCAACAACGACGAATTTCGCGCTCGCTCATCCACGCTCAAACGGCTCGCGCTGTTGTTCAACGATGAATTGAATCAGCAGCCGTGGCGCTGGGCGCAGGTCCGTTGGAGCTTCGAGGCACTGCTCAAAGACGTCGTGGGCTACCGCGAATACGCCCGAGAGATTGCGGACGCCGAATTGAAGCCCATCGCCGTCCTCGACAAGAAAACCGGCAAGGTCGTCTACCAGGATCAGCCGGACCCGTCGTTGTCAACGGCTGAAGCCAGAAAGGCAGCCGCGTTGAAAGCCACCAACGACGAAATCGTGCGCCGCCGCAAATTCAATGAAGCCGTTTCCGACTCCAAAAAAGAAAAAATCCGGACCGAATTGGACGGAAAATAAGCGCTGCAACGGCATTCATTTCACTCCTCTCGGCGGGCTGATTCGTGTAGTCCGCCCAAAGCCACGTTCCGTTCTGTCAAGACCACTTTTTACTCCCCGCCCTGATTTCTAGTGATTTTTTACGGTCCTCTTTTCACCTCGTTCTGTCGATCCATTTCCTTTGCTATACTGCGTTTGCACATGTGATTCTTTTGTGCACTGGTGGAAAAGTGAAAATTTGCCATAAAAACTGTAAAATACCGCTTGCTCCCGTCCGATAATGATTTGTGTCCAGACGCCGCTCTAGGGTAGACTATATCCACAAAGGTGCGGTGACATCGACTTCACCATCGGAGAGGGAATCATTGTGAAACACTCAGACATTTTAAAAGCTGCACTCGGACTGATGATTTGCTTAGCCTCCGCCTGCTGCTCTCCCGCGTTCGCTGCGGACGAATTTCGTTTCACGAGTTGGACCGAAGAAGGCCTCCGCTTTCGCTTTGACAACCAGAGCGGTGAAATATGCAAACTGGTGAAGGTGCAATCGGGCCAGTTGATGTGGTTGAAGTGCGAAATCGCTGAGCAGAAGCCGATTCAGACATCAAAGCAATCCACGATGCCGTCGATTCAATATCCGACCGCTCCGATCATGCCCGCAGCGCCTATCGCCATTCAACGCTCTGCGCCCGCGCCAATGGTCAAGTCGCAAGCGGCTTCTTTGATTGAACCCGACGACTTGATGGCATCCGGCGATATTATTCCCTCGCCGAAACCCGCTCCGAGCGGTGTGCGTCAGATTCAAGTTTACGACGAATTCAACAACAACATCACAAACGTCCTCGACGACTCGGCTCGCTCAGCCTGCCGCGCAACGATCAACGGTTACGACGCGCTCCGTCTCTCGCACACATTGAAGACCAGCGGCGACAGCATTTCAGGCATCGTGATCATCGAAAACAAAGGCAACCGCAAGATTGCAAAACTGGAACTCACGCTCGTCGTCCGCGTTGTTGGAAAAGAAAAAGCCATCGAACACAAGCGCTTCCTCTTCTCTGATTCAGGCGACGGGGATCGTCCGCCGGTGCCGAGCTTTGGATCGAGCGGCATGTCCGTCATGAAGAAAATCGACGTCCCGACACCCTCAGGCGTGATCAGCGGTATGCCGGAAGTGCGCGTCACTTATTTGGCCTTCGACGACAAGGAATAGTTTCCGGCGGTTCACGTTGACGTTTCTGTTTTCGGGCCTGGCTGTCACTCAGTCAGGCCCGCTTCATTTCGCCGCGATTCCTCAACACTCATTCGAGATGCAATCATGCGCAGCTTTTTCTTTTGCACAGAATCCTATGACTACATGAGCGCGGCAGTTCTGACGCATGGTATGTTTTCAAAAGGTAGTATCGACCGCGACGAATTTCCGGACGGCGAACGCTCTTACCGCATCAACTCCGCCGAAGTGCGCGGCAGCAACATTCTGATCGTCGGAGGGACGATCTCCGACCGTGACATTCTTGAAGTCTTCAATCTCGCTTGCGCCTGCGTTAAATATGGTGCGCATCGATTGACGCTGATGATTCCATTCTTTGGCTATGCGACGATGGAGCGCGCGGTTCACGACGGTGAAGTGGTCATGGCCAAAAACATGGCGCTGCTACTCTCCTCAATCCCGGCAGCACCGCTGGGCAATCAAGCGCTGCTCCTCGATCTCCACTCCGAAGGCATTCCACACTATTTCGAAAGTCACATTACGGCCCAGCACGTCTATGCGAAAACGACGGTCGAAGAGTTGATTCTGCGCGCCGCCAAATCGCGTGAATTTGTGTTGGGAAGTACCGACGCTGGGCGCGCAAAATGGGTCGAATCCATTGCACATGATTTGAACGTTCAGCCCGCGTTCTGCTACAAAAAACGATTCTCCGGAAGAAAGACGAAGATCACTGGAGTGAATGCGGACGTGACTGGCAAATTCGTGGTCATTTACGACGACATGATCCGCACCGGCGGTTCGGTCGCCGAAGCAGCCGGGACGTACATGAACGCCGGAGCCACTGGCATTGGCGTCGTGACGACGCACGGGTTGTTCGTTGGCGAGTGCGTCCGAAAATTCGAAGCCTGCGGATTTATCGAATCCGTCGGCTGCACCAACAGCCATCCGAAGAGTCTGACAGCGGGTTTCAACGGCATTGAACTCCACGTTGCCGGGATCGAGAAAACGATGCTTGATGCTTTCCCTCACTGATTGCAGTGACGTTCGGCACTTCACGGGGTAATGAATGAGTCATCATTTTGCCTCTGGAGAACCGCCAATGACTGTTCGATTTCTGCGCCGATTTATTACTCTTCTTTTTACCGCTGCATCGTTCGTCATTTTAAGCGGCGAGCCCGTAACTCCGACCTACAAACCGGGCGATGCGGTTCCGGTCGAGCCTGCGAATGAAGCCAGTTGGGTGGATGGCCGCTGGAACCAAACCAACGTCGGCTCGTTTCTCAGTTCCGGAATTCGTCTTCCCGGCGGACACATTCAAAAAGGCATTTCAATTCGTCTCGGAGCCGATGATGCGTCCGTCTGCTTCGACTCCAAGAACCTCGGCGTTCGAGCGGTATGGACGGGTGGATTTCTGAAATTTGACGGTGCTCGCTACGGCCTGATTCAATGGCCCAAACCGGTCGGGCCGTTCATGCTCACGCTGCCCGAGGTGCCGTGCTGGGGCGCGGCGAAGACGCACTATATTGGGCTGCACCTCAACGACAAACGCGTCATGCTTGACTACCGCGTGAACGACATGATCGTCTTCGATTCGCCGTGGGTTGAGAAGGACGGCGAAACTCTCGCAGTCTCGCGAAGTTTTCAATTCGCGCCTAGCACCTCCGACGAGTCCTGCGTGTTAGGAGACATCGCCGCAGCAGAATTGGAAAGCATCTCCATTGATGGCGTCTCAATTTCATTGCTGAAAAAAGGCGAGTTGGTCGTCGCGTTT
>Ga0194042_1000168_pt1 | contig 20305 bp, 19 predicted proteins | sample JunL4412m_MetaG_FD_148974 | JGI IMG/M metagenome (GOLD analysis project Ga0194042, IMG submission 148974) | Anoxic zone freshwater microbial communities from boreal shield lake in IISD Experimental Lakes Area, Ontario, Canada - Jun2016-L442-12m | ecosystem: Environmental > Aquatic > Freshwater >...
AAAATCAATGATTTTCAAGGAAAGCCGGTACCAAAATGATTAATGACATGATTAACGACATCATCAACATTTACGCAAAATGGGGCGTGCAGAAATACGACGAAAAGATTTCCCAGATGGACCACGCAGTCCAGTGCGCTGCGCTTGCACAGCAATCAGGTGCGTCAGACGATCTCATCATTGCTTCACTCCTACACGACATCGGACATTTGCTCGAACTCGAATCAAAATCCGGCAATGTCAACATTGAAATTGATGATAAGCACGAAGCAACCGGAACAAGGTATCTGGCGAAGTCATTCGGATCGGGTGTCACTGCCCCAATTGCATTGCACGTAGACGCAAAGCGCTACCTCTGTGCAGTAGAACCTACGTATTTCAACACATTGTCAGAGGGATCAGTAAGAAGCCTCGATCTGCAAGGCGGACCGATGACCGATGAAGAGGCGCGACGATTTGAAGGTCTTGCAGGCTTCGAAGATGCAGTGAGCCTCCGTCGCTGGGATGAGCAAGGCAAGATTCTTGATCTTGAAGTTGCATCGTTCAGCACGTATGTGCCGATGATGCAGTCTGTTCTAAACGACTTGTCCTCGTAGCAAGAACGACTCGACAACTCTTCCAACTGCCACCACAAATGCTGCGTCTCGCAGCGAGCAATCGTGTTGTTCTGCCGTATCTGCAACTGTCTTAAAGGCCCCGGCCATACGAGCATCGAGTTCGTCTCGAAAGCGAGAAATTGGCCATCGGAATTCTTGAATGTTTTGAGTCCACTCGAAATAGCTTCCCAGAACTCCACCTGCATTAGCCAAAATATCTGGCACGACTTCTATACCTCTCGCACGAAGGATGGCATCACCATCGGCAGTCACGGGTTGGTTGGCTGCTTCAATGAGTAATGGAGCGCTCACTTTCGCTGCTACCTCATCGGTGACAACTCCGCCGAGTGCTGCAGGAATCAGTACATCTGCTTCAAGTGTCAGAATTTTTGCGGGATCAATTTCATTTTTTGATTTAAACGAAGCAACAGTGAACTTGTCACCAATGTCGCTGAAGTCAATACCTTGTTGCTGATGTATTGCGCCAGTGATGTCGGAAATCGCAACAACTTTCATGCCAGCTTCAATGGCCGCCAATGCAGCGAACCTTCCAACATTTCCAAAGCCTTGGATGACGACACGCGCACCTTCGATCGATTGCTTGCGACGCTCCAGCGCAGCAACAGTCACACCTATGACTCCACGACCCGTCGCCTCCTCCCGACCCGGCGCACCAAATAGTGCAACTGGCTTGCCTGTTACGCATGCAGGTTGGAACCCTTCAAGTCGGTGATATTCATCCATCAGCCATGCCATTGTCTGAGCGGTAGTGCCCATGTCGGGAGCCGGGATGTCTCGATGCGGGCCAAGTACGTGAACAATCGTCCGAGTCCATCGGCGAATCAATTCTTCATGCTCGCGCACGCTCAATGTTCGGGGGTCAACGGTTACACCGCCTTTTGCCCCACCAAACGGAACGTCGAGTAGCGCTGTTTTCCAGGTCATGAGGCTTGCAAGAGCACGAACCTCATCAAGGTTGACATGCTCATGAAACCTGATGCCGCCCTTCCTTGGGCCACGTGCGCTTGAGTGCTGGATTCGATAGCCGGTGAGCACATCAATCGAACCGTCGTCCCTGCGGAGTGGCAATGAAACCACAACCTCTCGCTCGCATGGAACGATTGCTGAAACTATCTCTGAAGATATACCCAATACCTCAGCCGCGAGTCGTACGCGATGATTTACTTCTTCGAATGCGGATGCTTCAACTTTTTCGCCAAGTGTGCTCATCGGTATTGACCTTTCTAGGGAATGTTGCGAAAATTTGTTAACTAACGAGCTTTTCAAGTTGGTCTGTGTCGATAGAAACGTCGTTAGACATGTTGTTACGAATGTCTCTCGAGTTACGACCAATACCCACATATTTCACCGAAGTTGCAGTGAAATCATGGTCGTGCCAGAGGTTGCGCCCATCGACAATTACAGGATTGTTCATGCTTGCAATAAGGATTGACACATCTAGATCGCGAAACTGTTTCCACTCGGTAACGAGAAACAGAATGTCTGCCCCAACAAGTGCATCATTCTGGTTTACTACGATTGTAAAGATTTCTGGTGGAAGACTGCTGAACATGGGAAGCCAATCGACCATCGGGTCGTGAGCAACAACGGTTGCCCCCTCGGCAAGCAGAGTGCGAATAAGAGCGAGTGATGGCGCATCGCGAATGTCGTCTGTTTCAGGCTTGAATGACAAACCCCACACGGCGCAACGCTTACCTTTCAACGATCCAAGAACCTGTTTTGCTTTTTCGATCATGACGTGTTGCTGTTTGTCATTTACATCAATCACAGACCGCACAAGATCCATTTTCAATCCGTTGTCGGCACCCATAGCGACAATGGCCCGAAGATCCTTGGGGAAACAACTACCGCCGAATCCTGCCCCCGCGCTGAGATACTTCGAACCAATTCGGGGATCTGCCGCCATTACGCGTTGTACGTCAATCACATCTGCACCAAGCGTGTCAGAAAGTTTGGCAATTTCATTCATGAAGGAAATGCGAGTAGCAAGCATTGCGTTACTTGCGTACTTGCATAACTCCGACGACCTCTCACTCATCAACATCAACACCTGCGGCGTTGGGCACAATGGCGCATACATTTTCTTGAGAACTTCGACAGCGCGATCATCACTAGCACCAACGACAATTCGATCAGGTTCCATAAAATCTCTCACCGCATCGCCCTCTTTGAGAAATTCGGGGTTTGAGGCAACGGCAAAGTCGACCGTATTGTGATTGCTGCGCCCGCCTTCGAGAACGGCCTGCTTGACCACGTCAGATGTTCCTACTGGAACCGTGCTCTTGACAACGACTACTGCAAAATGGTCGAGATGTTGACCAATTGAGCGAGCCACATCAACAACGTGCGTGAGGTCTGCTGAGCCATCCAGTTGCGGAGGTGTACCGACACCAATAATCAAAACTTCACCATGCGCAATCGCGCTCTCTGATGATGTTGTGAAACGAAGATGCCCACTTCGCACGCACTCTGTCACGAGATCAATCAAACCAGGTTCGTAAAACGGGATATCTCCAAGCATGAGCCGCTCAATGCGGCTCTGATCAACATCGATGCAGATCACATTGTGACCGATTGCAGCCAAACCGGCAGCGGAAACAAGCCCTACATAGCCAGCCCCAAAAACCGTCACATTCATCGGATCTTTCGTGCGTTGGATCATTTAAGCAGCCTGCTTTTCTGATTGAGACTCTGGTTGTTCAAGAAATCGAATCAGAGTGAGACGATGAATGTCTTGACCGGTGAGCCAACTAAATGTGTGATTTGTTGAATCAGAAACCACCTCACCGCCAACACGCCGCAAACTCATGATGCGTTTTCCGCCAACTGCATTCATTTCGCCAAAGTAAGCATTGGCACCGTGCGTTGCGCACATCGAATCGGCATGATCTCGAAGACGACGCGAAATTGAGCCATCATGACGAGAGTAATGAACGTTGAGATGTGCGTGCATATGAACATCCGTTGGAAGATGCTTGCGTGTTCGCATGATGGTGACTGAGTCGCGCAGTCGATACCAATAAAAACGTCTGGACTCTGAATTGATTCGACCAGTCAACAGTACGAAAAGCCCGCAAATGAACAATCGCGCGAGCAACTTTTTTTGTGACCGCTCAAACGACTCGGTATCGGTGCAGACCAAGCAATAGCCAACAGCTTCATTGTCAACTAACGCAACAGCACAATCTTTGCTACCGGCAGTCAGGTACCACGAGAGTCCAAGGTTTTCATATTGTCGAGCACAATTTAAATCAAACTGTAAAGGGTGTCCAATCGTAATTGTCTCCCAAAACATTTTTCGTACAGCGTGCTCATAGCCCTTCAACGGAACAATTTGTATTTCGCTCATGCAGCCAACTGATGATGTTGATTTAACAATGATTCGTACAACCAGACCATCGAGGCGGCTGAGGCCGACCAGCTGTAATGAGATGCACGAGAAACACAATGACGCCGAATAGTCGGCGTGTGCTGCGACAACACTTTTTCAATCGCGTCGGCCATCGCCGAGCCTGTTGGTTCGGAAACTTCCCCACATCCGCTATCCACGATTTCCATACCTGCACCAGAATTGGCGACAACTACAGGCGTTCCACACGCCAAAACCTCAAGAATGCTGAGACCAAACGTCTCGAGAGGGCTTGGAGAGATTGCCACCGTCGAAGAAGACATCAGCATTGCAAGTTCGTCGCGATCATTTATTCGACCAAGAAAAGTGACATCAAGACCGTGAGCCATGGACTCAAGCTTTTTGCGCATTGGCCCATCACCCGCAATAACAAACTTTGTCTTCACACCGCGAAGGTTCAACTCACGAGCAGCATGCAACGCAACGTGTGGACGTTTCTCGTACGACAAGCGTCCGGCGAACAACACGGTTGGAGTTGCCCCCAAAATATCGTTGGCTTCGTAATGTCTAAATACACTGTGATCGACTCCAAGCGGAATAATCCGGACTCTCTCTTTGACACGCAGGTATTCATCTGCCGAGTATTGACTCGCACAGACAATGACGTCTACGTGCTCGTCGATCTTGAGAGCCCATCGCCTAAAAATTGGACTTACAGGAAGCCATTTAGGAAATCGCTCAGAGACCACGTCGCTCGCACGCTCATGTGAGAAGAGAACACATGGAATGCCTGCTTCATGACACCACTGTGGCACCCATGAAAGAGTCGTCTTATCTGAAAGCTCAACAATGTCCGGCTTCAATTCCTTAAGTGCATTCTGCAAAGCCTTCTTACGAATAATTGCGCGATATCCACCACTAAATGGCACTCGAACGCCAGGCAAACTCACATAATTTCGCCGACCATCGCCACGAGCTTTTGCTACAGCACCAGGCGTGATTAATGTGCAACTGTTGCCTTGATCTACATATTGTGCGGCAAGAGACTCTAGGGCGAAACGTTGACCGCCAGACGTTGGCGTAACGAAATTGGCAATCTGGACGATGTGCATTACGCCAAACTCTCCAGTTGATTGACTGACGCTGCATCCTGTGAATACCGACGATTAGAAATAAAACGTTCGTAAGTGACAGATTGATATCCATCGGCGATTGCTCGATCAATTATCTGAAGAATTGATTTTCGAAGTCGAGAGTCATGAAGGTCATCTGGATGCACCGCAACTCGCAGCGGAAGGTTGAATGCTCTCAGAGTTCCAGCAAGGAATTTGGTGGCGTGTGCGATTGCGCCCGACGACCATGAGCCTGGTCGCTGACAAACAACCGGCGCAAAATATTGACTACCAATAACGAGATCTCGAACATGAAAATGTGATGTCAAATAGTCAAAACCAATTTCTGTAACCGCGCGTACTGCTGCTTGCGATGTCATCCAGCCGGGTGCGATGAATCCTGCAGGCGCGTACCCGAGTTGAGCAAGCGTGCTCAATCCCTTTTGCAATCGCGAATGTGCTTCCGTTTCTGTTAAGCCCCAAAACTCCTGACATCCCCGTGCAACGAACTCTCCAGCGAGTGCGCGAAATACCCCTGGTCGATCCCTGTGATCAATTGTGTGGCTCCACCCATGCAATACAACCTCGTGAGATTTGTTCATTGTCAAGCCCAGCCACTCAATAAACGGAGTGTCGGTGAGTAGATTTCCGTTCCTCCATGGTCCTGGAACAACCAACATCGACACCGACAAACCTCGTTCGTTAAACTGCTCCATCCACCTTCGGGAAGCTTCGGCTGATGCTGGCGCGACATCGTGAAGCGAGATGATCAATGACTTCACGATGCAACCCCTTGGTATGCGAACGTAAGTCCGCCGGTAACCGCCCGATAGTGACCGACCAATTCGGTCATGACCGAATCCCACGTACGATCCAATACCGAAGGACGTGCATTTTGAGCACACAAGTCCCGTGTCGAATAGTTGGTCACTAATTCATTGACGCTTTCTACAAATGTGTCACGACGAGTTGGCGACCACAGAAATCCGTTGATGCCATGCTGAACGAGATCTAATGGTCCGCCTGCGGCTGGTGCAACGACTGGAACACCTGATGCGAGTGCCTCTTGCACTGCTTGGCAAAAAGTCTCGTCAACACCTGTATGAGCAAACACATCAAACGATGCATATAACTGCGAAAGTTCATGTCCAGATGCAAAACCAGTGAAGTGCGCAGTGGGCATCAGCCGTTCAAGCTTTTCGCGACATGGTCCGTCACCCACGATGACGACCGAAACGCCTGGGAGCGCTGCAACTTCCGCCAAGCGTTCAACCTGTTTCTCGCGGGCCAATCGTCCTACAAAACCAACGATGACTTTGTCTGGTGCACCGAATCGGTGTCGCAAAAAATCATTGCGGTGTTTAGGATTGAACTTGACGTTGTCTACTCCACGCATCCAACGAACCACATTTTCGACACCGTTTCTTCTCAAGTCCCATACTGCTGCAGTAGACGGTGCAAGTGTCAGATCTGCTTTGTTGTGAATCGCTGCGATGTACTTCCAGACGGCAGGGGAAGTTGCTCCTAAGCGGTACTGTCGAGCAAACCCCGCTATGTCAGTCTGATAAATAGCGACCGTTGGGACATCAATTTTGCGGGCAACTCTGAGAGCCCAGGCACCTAAAACTGCAGGTGCTGCCACGTGAATGACATCAGGTTGAATATTTTTGAGCTCACTTTCGAGAGCCTTCTTTGGCAGCGCAATTCGCAATTCGTCATATCCCGGGAAACCGAATGAGCCCATACGCACTACTGGTACATCCCCCACCGAGTCATCGCCGGGTCCGGGAGCAATTACTGAAACTTCATGACCATGCTTCTTGAGGTGTTCAATTGTCCGCAGCACTGAGTTGGTCACACCGTTTACATGGGGCAAAAAACTTTCGGCAACGATTGCAATACGCATTTTTGGCTCGGAATTAGTGCTAAGTGGGCATTCGTCGGCGCTATTCAATACAGAAGAATTAAATACGGTGCTCTCTGCCACCTTCTTAAAGTAAAGGTCTGAGATTAAATCAGTGCCTACCCCAAGCATCCTTTATCTTGAAAGTAGTTGAACCCCACGTGAACTTATTTGACTACGGGGCTTGAATCAACTTGCGCACCCAAGTGCCCAACAGTTCAATTGCATACACCACCACGAAGATACTCAAGACCACTGCACCAGTAGTTTGAAACTCGAAGACTCGAATTGAGCTCAAGAGCAAGAAGCCAATGCCCCCACCGCCCACGATTCCCAACACTGTTGAGGATCGAAGGTTGACATCGAGCATGTACAACACCTGGCTCACAACAGCAGGCAGTGATTGGGGCAAGACCGAACCCACAAGTTCTTGAAGACGAGATGCGCCAGTGGCAAATATTGCCTCCCGCGGGTTTGGATCAACTTCTTCAAATGTGTCGGCAAAGAGTTTTGCCATAAAGCAGGCCGTTACCAGCGTCAGAGCAAGGGTTCCAGGAACCGGACCAAGCCCCATGGCACTCACAAACAGCACTGCAATGATCAATTCTGGAATGCCCCGAAACACCACAAGTGCGACTCGCGTGACTGCGTAAACGACTCGACGAGCAACGATGTTGCGTGCCGAGAGCAACCCCAATGGAATTGCAATGATCAACCCCAGAGTTGTAGCGATGAAGGCAATCGAGATTGACTCGAGCATTCCCTTGATGAGCTCGGTACGAGCAAGCGTGAAATCTGGTGGAAATAAGTCTCGTATTGCTTTCCATGCTTCATCAAAATATTGGAATGAACTGAATATGGGCATGTCAATCGTTGACAATGCAATGACCAGCAACACCCCCACGCCCCACATGCCAAAAATTCGCGAACGACGCTCAGATGTGAATGGTGGAGTGATTGAACGCATCGTGACTGCATCAATGAGCTTTTTACTATCCCGCTCGATTCTTTTTCGGGCCGCACCAGAGATCTGCTGCGCGGAAACTACAGACGAGCTTCTTTCTCCCAAGATCGAGGCACGAATTCGGGTAGAAAAAACTTCAATGAGCACGATCAGCACAAAAATGACAGAAACAGCGGCTAATGCACTCGGGTAATCAAGTGACCGCAATGCTGTCTGAATGAGGAATCCGATACCGCCAGCACCAACGAGTCCGAGCACTGCCGAAGAGCGAACGTTGATGTCGAGTCGGTACAGCGCAGTGCCAATCATGGTTGGTGTTGCTTGCGGAATAATGGACGAAATAATTGCCTGCCACTTTGAAGCACCCGTTGCCGATGTTGCGTCGCGGGGGTCTGCATCTGCATTTTCAATGGCATCGGCAAACATCTTGCCAATCATGCCAATTGAGTGCAAGCCGAGTGCAAGAACACCAGCAAGTGGCCCAATGCCAAACGCGCGAACGAAAATAGCTGCAAAAATCAGATCAGGTATTGCTCTCGTCAACGTAATCACGGCCCGGCAAGCGCCAAACACAATTGCGTGAGGTGTGGTGTTGCGAGCAGCACCAAATGCCAACGGAATACTGAGCAATACTGCAATCGCAGTGCCAATGAGTGCCATCCACAGCGTTTCGATTGTTGCACTCACGATGGCAGACAATTGGTAAAAATCTGGGGGAAACATCCGTTGCAATAGTCGCCCAAGATCACTGAAACCACCAAACAAACCGCCAAATGTCATGTGAATGTACATCCACGACCAAACCGTGGCAACAACAAAGCCAATGCCAACGACAGCCAGTTTCACTGTCTTTTTGCTCATTGGCGGCGCCAATCTTTGCGAACTCAACACTGCACTAGACATAAGGCCTTTGTTTAGTTCGCTTGCATTGCGGGTGCGAAACTTGTTTCGCTTGGTGTCTGTCTGCCAGAGTCAACACGCTGATAGACATCCATCACATCTTCCTGGCTCAAACCCGCAGCAGGTCGATCCAACACGACTTTGCCACTGTTGAGCCCGACAATTCGGTGCGCCCAACCAAGAGCAAGCTCCACCTGGTGCAAAGTGACAATAACGGTCATTTTGTCTTCAGTTGCAATGCGCAAGAGCAATTCGAGTACCTGACCCGATGACTCTGGATCGAGTGAAGCGACTGGCTCGTCGGCGAGCAACAACTGTGGCTGTTGCATCAGGCTTCGGGCAATTGCAACACGCTGCATTTGTCCGCCCGACAACGTATCGGCGCGTTGAAATGCTTGATCAGCAAGCCCGACTCGATCTAGATGCTCGAATGCAAGGCGACGCAAATCTTTTGGATACGAACGCACTCCGTATCGTGGCCACTTCAATCTTCCGAGTGCTCCCGTGAGAACATTCTCTAAACAGGTAACGCGCCCAACAAGACCAAACTGCTGAAACACAAAACCAACATGGCGACGAACAGTGCGGAGTTCTTTATTGCTGACTTCACTCACCCTGACGCCCATGACGTCAACAGTGCCTGCTGTGGGCTTATGCAGGCCATTGATGTGGCGCAACAGTGTTGACTTGCCAGAACCGGACAGCCCAATCAAACAAAGTAGCTGCCCTCGCGCTACGTCCAGAGATACCTGGTCGAGCGCGAGGGTGCCATTCGGAAACTTTTTCGAAACGACGTTGAGGCTGACTACTACTTCACTCTTTTCATTTAGCATGTCAATCTTTCGGCGTTTTGAACTTAATTATGTTTGATTACTTGCACTTCGAGGACTTGGTGGCCTCACATACTTGACGAACACCGTCGTATTCTGCGTCGCTATATGGAACGAATCCCCACGAAGTGTCTTCAATTACTTGACACGTGGCTTCATCCTTGCAAATACCAGCTGCAACAAAAGCAGTCTTATTTGCCTTTTTTAGAACGAAGTCTTTAATAATTGTTTGCAACGATGCAGGCAATGTAAGTGTGATTGCCATTGGAGATCCTGCAATGATTCCACTCTTCCAAACTGTCTTGATTTCTCCAGCCTTGAGGGTTCCTGCAGCAATCATTGTCGTATCAACGATGTCGTCGTAGGCAAAACCAACGTCACACGTACCGCGGTTTACTGCGAGCACCGAAGCGTCGTGTCCACCGGCAAATGTTGTCGACTCTTTAGTGGCGTCAATACCTAGCGCCAACAACCCAGCGTTTGGATAGAGGTAGCCAGAGGTTGATGCAGGGTCGACGAAACAAATCTTCTTACCTTTGAAGTCCTTCAGTGAATTGACATCGGTACGAGTTGACTTGGTGATGCCGTATGAGTAGTACCCAGGCTTTGTTGTCGGAGTTTTTACCACTGTTCCAAGTACGTCGATCTTTGCTCCGCGAGCCTTAGCAAGCACGTAGGAGAATGGACCGTAAAACGCCAAGTCAACGCGACCAGCGATCTGGGCCTCGATGATTCCGGCATAATCTGTAGCCGCATAGAACTCAACTGGCAGTCCTGTCTCTTTCGACAGCTGATTGACAAAGTTTTGGTACTTCAATGTCATTGATGCAGCGTTCTCTGATGGAACTGCTCCAACAACCAACTTTTTTGGCCATGTTGATTTATCAACAGCAACTTTTGCCGCAGCGCTAGCTGCTGATGACGTAGTCCAGATGTACTTCTTGGTCAACGCAATATATGTGCAGACAAGTGTTCCAGATGCCTTTTTAACTTGGGTCTTAGTACATGCCTCACCATTCTTGATCGATGGAATTGGCTGCGCATTGACTGTGGATGTTGCTGCGGTCAAGGCGATTGCTGCAACAAATGCTGCTGCCGCAATCAATCGACCTCCTGTAATGCTGCGCTTCATTGCTGTTTTCATGATTGACCTTTCAATTGAAGATGTTGTTGTTTATCGGTAGAAGATTTGTTGCTTTGTTATTTGGTGATTTCGTAGATTCCGACAGTTCCGGAAAGCTCGTACGAAGCAATCACCAGTGCTTTACCAGTTGGGCTGTCCTTTGGACTGATGATCAGGATTCCCTCCGGCGAAACATCGCCTGCTGCTGCTTTATTTTTGGTGCTTTCCAACAAATTGCCAGCCGGACGAGAAGTATTGATATAGCTCTTGAACTCTGGTGCGGTTGGGTTAGTCATGTCGTACAACATGAGACCACCATCGCCTTTAAGACCTACAACCATCCACGTGCGACCGTATGCAGTACCAAGACCCAAACCTTTTGGCTCAGGACCCTTGCCACCGCTGCTTGAATCGACAGCGTTGATGAGACCGGTTGTTACGTTCCAGTTGGCGTTGAAACGTTTTGGCGCCAGTGACGAAAGTTGCGTCTCAATCGCTGAACCAGAGTCAAACACTTGGTCCATTTTGAAAACGCCCTCAAGGGTTGTTGCTTTCCATACCGAGAACGAACGAGCGCCAAAACTATATGCGTCCGACACAGCTGACGTTGCAGTTACTGGTGCACCTGTAACCGATGCTGGAGTGAATGGCGTTACTTTAAGGCGACCTGCAACTGCGTCGGTCTTGAGCGCTGCATCAACGGTTGACGTTGAGTTCAGGCCAAACTGAACATCTTCACGTTCGAGTGTTGCGGCATTAGTGCCGCCCATTAAACAGGCATACTCACGAGATGCGCCTTCATTAGCGGTGATCAAATAGGTTGTGTCGCCAATCGTCATTTGAGTAATGCCGTCTGGTTGGTACATGCCGTAAACGTTTTTGGTTGTGATTTTGATTGCATTATCTTTGTCGCTTGAGTCAAGACCAACAGTTGTATAGCTCTTCGAACCAAGACCGTTCACCGCAATAATCGTCATCGACGATAAATCAACTGTGGCTATTGCGTTATTTTCCTGCAAAGTCACCCACGCGTAATTGCTGTCATTCGAGATGGTGATCGACTGTGGCTCAAGATCCTGAGCAACACTTGCACCAGGACCAAATACTCGGGCACCGGCATAAGTTATTGCATTTTTACGAACTTCGAAAGCAGAAAAGTCAATTGTTGTTGCAGTCAACTTCTTCTTCGAGATGTCGATAATCGAAATTGAACCATTTGGATCTGTTGTTGTTGGAAGAGTTCCATTTGTCAAACAGTACGAAGTTGGCTTGCCTTCGTTGGCAGTGATGATGTACTGACCGTTTGGACTGAAGTAAATTGAGACCGGCGACGCGCCAACAGTAATTCCTTTTGGAACAGATGTGATGAGCTTCCCGTTCACATCTGCCATGAATACGCGGCCAGCCTCCGCCTTGTTGGTGCTGATCACTGTTGCGATTGCCACGATGCCATCTTTAACCGCAACGCTCTGAATGCCGACAACACCGCTCTTGGCAAGATCGATGTGACCAAACAGAACTGGCTTCTTTGGATTTTTAATGTTGACAATGTCGATCTGGGTTGATGCACTGTTAGTCACGAACATTCGAAATGTTTTTGCATCATATGCAGTTATTTTTGCACCATCAACTCCTGAGCCACTGATCCAACGGCCAACTGTTGCAAGTTCTCCTGCGGGCGGCGCAGCCGAAACGACTTGCATTGGCAGAGTCGATGCGAAAGCGGTGGATGTGACAAGTAGTGCTGCGAAAATTGCAGTTGTTCTGATTTTTCTCATGAGCGAAAAGTACCAATGCGTAATGAACTCGAACCGCATAATGAATAAAGTGCAAATTAAAGATGCGTGAACAACACTCAAACAATTTTGTAAATTGCAACGAGGCAAATAATTCTAAATTATGCATCATGATGCTCTAGTCGCTGACTATTTTCTTTTCGTTTACCGACCAGTTTGAGTCAAGACATCTTTACGTAACTGCATCTCACTATGTTCGGGCAGTGAACACAATTACGAGCTGCAGCAAACGCGAAAGACGATCCGAATTACTTGCCCGAGCCACACCAGAACTGGTGCGAGAACTCGCCGAGCAAGCACTGGGTCTCACAGAATTGTTAAAAGAGTTGAAGGTCACTCAGCCACCTGAAACTGGCCTAGTCATGATGCAGGTGCGAGAGCCTGTGTGTAAAGAACGTTTCTTTTTGGGCGAAGTAGTGACCACGCGAGCCGAGGTTGCTCTTGGCGAAACTCGAGGTTGGTCGATGCGCCTTGGGTCAGACAAGCAAACCGCACTAGGTGCCGCGATCTGCGATGTAGTTGCCGAGCTTGGCGATGCACGCACTGAAGGTTTGGCTACACAGATCGAGGCGCTGTGTGATCGCACAGAGTACCGGCTCAGTCAGGAGTCAGCTCTTGAGTGGAGCGAGATTGCTAAAACGATTGTCGACTTTGAGGAGTTGGACTAATGATTCATCTTTCATTGACTCAAGTTCAATCACATGAGGTGTTTAGAAGCATGCTTGACTCACTCTCACGACCAGGAACAATCTCTCATCTCACAGCACTCGAATCGGTTGATGTGCCGCGATGCATTATTCCGATACTTGCAATTGTTGATGTTGAAACCCGATTTGCGGTCGTTGATAATACGCAAAGCACCCAAGCAATTTCGTCTTCGCACAATTGGAGCGCACTCATTGGCTCTGCAACTGGCGCGCCCCCCGCGTCATTGGCAGAGTCGTCTTGGGTTGTGGCGTTGAGTGAACCAACCAGAGACAATATGGAAGATTTGCCTCGAGGAAGCGCCCTTGCACCCGAAAGAGGTTGCGGTCTTGTTGTTGGCTGTGCATCACTCAGTGAAGGCTTTGACCAAGGTGACGCAACGCAAGAAAGCACTTCGATTGCACTCACTGGTCCAGGTGTTGATGGACAAAAGATTGTCACTATCTCGGGAATCTCAAACTATTTCTTTGAATCTCTTTGCGACTTGAATGGTTCGTTTCCTGCTGGTGTCGATGTGTGGATGGTCGACCAAAGCGGCCAGATACTGGCGCTCTCTCGGAGTACGCAGATTTCGATTTTGGCACAACAACACGGAGGACAATAATGGGATACGCGGCAGCTCGAGGTGGGCTTGATGCAATTGAAGCAGCCGAACAACTTGTGCGCCTCAAGCGCATGGCTTCACCAAGTGCATGGGTCGACCGCGATCAAATCGTTGGTCGCTTACGACTTGCAGTCGATCGAGTGATGGGTGAAGGTGGAGTTTGGGACGAGGATTTAGCAGCCGTTGCAATTCGCCAATCTGAAGGCGACCTCATTGAAGCAGTACATCTATTACGAAGTTTTCGCTCGACGCTTCCCCGCTTTGCGTACGGAACCGATGTAGACGCCGATGAATTGCGCGTGATTCGACGAATAGTTCCGGCATTTAGAAATCCGCCTGGACCACAACTACTTGGACGAACAAGCGACTACACAAGTCGGTTACTTGAATTAACAGACGAGTCAATCGCGCGCGAAGAGGCTGAAAAACTACAAACACAACTGTGGGCCGACCAACTCAATGAAGATGCACCTTCGACCGCATCTCAAGAACACCAACAGCCAAGGCGACTTCTCGAAACACTGCGCGACATGAACCTGATGGTTGATCGCCGTCGTACCGACGACCCAGATCCGTTTGATATCACGCGCTCTCCCGCTCGACCACCAGCACCACGGTCGGCACGTCTTTCAAGCATGGCGCGAGCAGAAACTGGTGCGTTGGTTAATCAGTGGTACCGAAACATTCTTGGCCCTGATGGCTATTTGCACGAAGTAACACTTGGCGAAGTGCGCCACGGATATCTGCCAGTCCGCGTGTCACACCCCATTACTGGCAACCCGGTTCATGTCGGTGACGTGCGGGTCACTGAAGTTGAAGCGATTGAAGACCTCAACGGAATTGACGAAGACCGAGATCGATTTGACGTTGGATACGGATTGTGTTTTGGTCATAACGAGAAAAAAGCAATCGCGATGGCCAATCTCGATATCGCATGTCATCGCGATGGTGGACAAACACAAGTCGAACAGTCGCTGCTTTTAACAACCGATGGTCTTGACTCATCGGGTTTTCTTGAGCACCTCAAGCTTCCTCACTATGTGACGTTCAGATCAATGATGGACAGAAAAATGGCAGTGCGTAACGCCAAACAGAAGTCGGCATCAGACGTCAAAGGAACGTCCAAATGACAACATTGCTGAACCAGTTACTCGACGAAACCGTCGGCGACACGTCCGATGTTCCTTTTGCGTTGCTCGATGAATATTCAAAGCGAGAAATACGCAGAGCAATACTCACTGCTGTTGCTGTGCCTGGATATCAAGTGCCTTTCGGCTCCCGAGAGATGCCTGTCGCACGCGGCTGGGGCTCGGGAGGATTGCAAGTAACTCTTGGAGTTGTTGGACCACTCGACACCATCAAAGTCATTGATCAAGGTGACGACCAAGGCGTTAATGCCGTCAACCTGCGCAGGCTGATTGTGTCTTCAACAGGTATTCCCGAGACAACTGTCGCCGCAGAATCAACAATTGTTCAGACTCGTCACCGAATTCCTGAAGACGGACTTGACACTGAACACATTCTCGTACTCCAAGTTCCTGTGCCCGAACCATTGCGCGGAGTCGAGCGTGACATGCGCGAACTTGCTCGGATGCACGCAGAGGCTGACTACTCAAAAATGTGGGTCAGTTTGTATGAAGACAGAGTTCGTAACGGCGTCATCACCCAAAGCACGGGGTACCCGTGTTTGGTTAACGGTCGATATGTGATTGCAACAACCCCTATTCCGCGATGGGATATTCCGAAACTTGATAACGCACCATTTTTAAGTTTGTTTGGAGCAGGTCGGGAAAAAAGAATCTATGCAGTACCACCGCACACCAAAGTAGAGCCACTGACTTTTGATGATGTTCCTTTTGAAGTGGAGCAAACACCTGGAGCAACGTGCTTTCGCTGCACCAGTTCAATGTCATTCTTGGTTGAAATTCCTGGCCCAGTTTCACGTTGGGTATGCAGTGACACCGACTGGTGCGAGCGCCATGAAGGAGGCCTGAAATGAATCCAATCACCACACCGGAATGGGTGCTCAAAGTAGACGGGCTTGGCAAAGTATTTGGTCCATTCACCGATGAATCGATTGCCAAGACTGGATCGGATCGCGGCACATCAAAAGATCCAACTACTGGCTCGATCGTTGCAGCCTGGGATGTTTCGTTTGAAGTTGCAGCCGGCGAAGCACTCGGAGTTGTTGGCGAGTCGGGATCTGGAAAATCTACGGTGATGCGCTGTATCGCCGGAGATCAGTCAACAAGTGTCGGATCTGTGCATTTGCGCACCATTGATGGTGGCAACACCAACATCTTGCACATGAGCGCATCTGCGCGCAGGCAACTTCGTATTGATCAGATTGCGGTTGTCTATCAAGACCCCGCCGAAGGGCTCGACCTACGAGTGACTGCAGGAGGCAATATTGCTGCTCCGCTGACTGCAGCAGGACTGCGCAATTTTGGTGCAATCCGTCATCGCGCGAGCGAACTGCTGTCGCGAACCGAAGTTCCACTCAACCGCATGGACGATGTGGTTCGGTCGTTTTCGGGCGGCATGAGACAACGGGTGCAACTTGCCAAAGCATTGGCAAACCGTCCACCCATTGTTTTGCTTGACGAACCCACGACTGGGCTCGACGCAAGCGTTGCAGCCGGAGTGCTCGACTTAATTAGAGGTCTCCTAGAGGAATTTGGGCTTGCTGCAGTTGTTGTTTCACACGATTTCTCGGTCATTGAAATGCTGACGACACGGTGCATCGTCATGAACCATGGTCGCGTTGTTGAAAGCGCGCTCACCGACCAATTGCTCGAAGACCCACATCATCCATACAGCCAAAAACTTGTATCGGCGGCACGATCATGACAAAGAAGTTTGACCCCAACATGGTCTTGGATGTGCGCAAACTCTATAAAGAATTTATTCTCCACACAGTCGACGGTCGCACTGTTGAAGCTCTCAACGGAATTTCATTAACCGTGAGTGCTGGCGAGCATGTTGCACTTGCAGGCACGAGCGGTGCCGGAAAATCTTCCCTACTGAAATCGATATACCGCACCTACAAGCCCACATCGGGCGAAGTGTGGTTTCAACTTCTCGACGGCACGTTTGTAGACCTCGTTGGTTTGACCGACGCCGAGTTGGCAACGTTACGCGGCACGCAGATTGGGTATGTTTCGCAGTTCTTGCGCGCCGCACCACGTCGAAGCACACTTGAAATCGTCACGAAATCCGGGATGCAACGCGGAATGGATATCTCAACAGCTCGCGAAGCCGCTGCCGTTGCCTTAAAAAAATTGAATTTGGACGAAGCACTGTGGGACGTAAGCGCATCCGTGCTTTCGGGTGGTGAAAAGCAACGCATCAATCTTGCTGCTGGCACAATCTCGCCTCCACGACTGCTGCTGCTCGACGAACCGGTGTCGGCACTCGACCCGAGCAATCGTGAAGCCGCACTCGAACTCATTGACACACTGACCCATCAGGGAGTTGCTGTGTTGGCTGTATTTCACGACATCGAAGCAATGGAACGACTCGCGACTCGGGTCGTTGTTTTGCAACATGGGGTCGTGGGTTACGAAGGATCACCACAACAAACACTTGCCAAACTTGCAGGAGTAGCACGATGACAAATATTTCAAAAGGTGCGAGCATTGCGATCACCAATGTGACAGCGGTACTTCCATATTCGCTAGTTGAGAACGCGACAGTCGTTGTTGAAGACGGAATCATTACTTCAATCGTCTCTGGCGGCCTCGCGCCCGTCGGTGCAATAGATGGAAATGGCGCGTTGTGCATACCGGGCATTGTCGATTCACATAGCGATGGACTCGAAAAAGAGATCATGCCTCGGCCCAATGCTCCCCTTCCTATCGACTTTGCATTGCGCTCCTACGAAGGACGCGTTCGTGCCGCTGGAGTGACCACCATTTTCCATGGCATTGGGTTTGAAAATGATTCAAAGTATGGACGCACGATCAAACTGGCCAACGGATTATGCGATGCGATTCAACTGCACATGACTGGCAAAAACAGCCTGGTTGATCATCGCATTTTGTACAGACTCGACGCACGAGATGCAGATGGTTTTGATGCCCTGCAGGCTCGTTTTGCCCTAGACGGCTCATTGCAAACCGGAGCCGACCAGAAAACCGGCGCGACACCTCTCGTGTCGTTTGAAGATCACACTCCTGGCCAAGGCCAATACACCGACCGAACCTCACTCGAGGTCTACATCGCTGGCAACCGCAAAGTCTCGGCCGAGGAAGCCCGCGTGATTGTCGATCAGACGATCATCGAGCGAGATGCACTTCTGCATAATCGCAGTAGAGCACTTCCACTACTGACTCAACAGGCGCAACAACATGCAATTCGATTGTTAGCGCATGACCCTGCAACCCTCGACGATGTAGATCAAGCACTCGAATGGCATGCGTCCATAGCCGAATTTCCCACAACGTTATTGGCCGCGCAAGCAGCACATGATGCAGGTTTGCGCACTGTATGTGGAGCACCAAATGTTTTGCGAGGCAAGAGCCACAGTGGCAACGTGAGTGCACAAGATCTCATTCGACTGGGTTTGTGCGACGGATTGGCATCTGATTATTTGCCAACAACTTTGTTGGGTGCAGTTGGAGTACTTGTTGCAGACGGCGTTTGCAGCATTCCCGATGCGATTCGGCTCATCACGATGGGTCCTGCCGACACTGTGGGACTTGTTGACCGTGGACGCCTCGAAATTGGTGCCCGTGGAGATCTTGCTCTCGTGCAATTGCATGGGCGCTTGCCCGTCGTGCTCGGTGTATTTCGTTCGACATCACAGTCGGCAGAACATATTGGGCTCGTAGGCGCATCGCAATGAATCTGCACAACGACGTGCACGTCGTATTACAAGAAGCAGCAATTGCGGCTCAGGCTGCGTATGACAACGCGATGCAAACACTGACCCGAGAAGAGCGCACTCGATTGGTTGGCTTGGGCGGAGATGGCACACCAACTCACTATTTGGATGAAGTTGTTGAAGCACCAGTGCTCGATGTGTTTGAACGACATGGCGTGAATGTGTTGTCGGAAGAGATTGGGTGGATCGATCGGGGGTCTTCAATGACACTCGTCGTTGACCCGCTTGATGGCACAGCCAATGCCGCCGCCGGAGTGCCACTCGCCTGTTTTTCTGCGGCAATTGCGCTCGATGGAGAACTCGTGGAAGGACTTGCTGTATGGCTCGATGGTGGGCGTTCGTGGTGGGCACACAAAGACTCGCTTGTTGTCAATTCGGCAACAGGGCGAACATCGCTTCAAGGCGCTTCGGTTTCAATGCTGCGACCACGACCAACCACTCGCGCGGCATGGAACCGTATTGCGACAAGTGCCGATCGTATACGGATACTTGGCTCGAGCGTGCTCGAAGGGTGCTTGGTCGCCGATGGGGCCGTGGATGCATTTGTTGATCCAGGCGGCGAGGTGCATCGAATTGTTGACCTCGCTGCGCTTGCGCTCATCGTGCCTGCTGCGGGTGGAGTTGTTGTCGACTTGCACGGTCGTCCATTTTCGCTGACACCCGACCTCTCTTTGAGATGGAGTGGCGTAGTTGCTGCAACACCAGAGCTTGCTTTTGAGATCATCGAACACGTGTTGCAAAACGACTGACCATTGGTCACCGAATGTTCAATTGTTATTCACGCATTTAGCGTGTAGGTCGCCTAGAGAACAGACAAAATTAACGTGTGATCAGGCTTCGCAGGTCTACCAGCGCTGTACATGTTCGACGACGCGACCTGTTTAAGTACCCCGACTTTAGAAACGCAATCGGTGGTCAATTTGTTTCTCAAAGCGCAGATGCATTGGCAACCCTTACACTTGCACAACTCTTGCTTTTCAAATTTAGCGATGGCCCGTCTATAGCTGCACTCACCTCAGCACTTGTTGCTTCTGCACTACCGCTACTGCTTGTAGGCCCAATCGCCGGCCACTTGGCGGACAGATTGCCGCGAAAACTATTGCTCTGTCGCGGAAACGCATTACGCGGAGTAATCACACTGTGCGGGATTTTTGCGACAACAGCCAGCACGCGATGGTTTGGCTACATAATTTTCGGGCTACTTGTAGCACTGACTCGAATTTTGTACACAGCGCGCGCTTCATCGCTTGCGCAACTCGTGCGTAAACATGAGCTGGTCGCCGCCGACTCAACAAGTCTGATCTTGAGCGTGATTGCCGGCGCAATTGGTGCCGGCATTGGCACACGTATTTCAGGAAGCCTGCCACTAGTTGCACTCGTCATTGCGGGCAGTAGCCAAATTTTGGCAGCCTGGCTGTATGGCCGCATCTCAATACCTCTTGGTGGTGGCAACTCGAGTGCCAAACACTGCGACTTTCGTTCGCTTGCCTCGCAATTTGTGTCTGCAAAGACACCGA
>Ga0194042_1000170_pt1 | contig 20284 bp, 15 predicted proteins | sample JunL4412m_MetaG_FD_148974 | JGI IMG/M metagenome (GOLD analysis project Ga0194042, IMG submission 148974) | Anoxic zone freshwater microbial communities from boreal shield lake in IISD Experimental Lakes Area, Ontario, Canada - Jun2016-L442-12m | ecosystem: Environmental > Aquatic > Freshwater >...
CCCCAATGCCGCGATGATGGCAGCGGCGTCTTTTTGCGGCGATTCGAGCAGCGCTAAAGCCAGTCCATAGTGAGCCGATGGCGCTTCTTTTTTCTGCCCATTCGCCTTTAAAAATTCGCGAAACCGCTCAGCCGCCGCATCGCTTTTCCCATCATTAAACGCGCGTCGCGCTGTGTCCAAAACGGTGAGCGCCGCAGCGTCCGCACCAGCCGAACCAGACGAAGGAGGTGCCGTTTTATCCTCACAAAATGCACGTGAACCTGCCGCCATAAAGATCAATTGACTGAGAAAAAATACACACCCGAACCGAGTCTGAATTCGCATGCCGATCTCCGGCGCTCATGAATACATTGGCTATGAAATCATATGAAGGATTTATACTTTTTCCGTTATAGTAGAGTGAAGAAATTTGTCCAGCAACGTCTACACGAATACGTAATTTCTGGCGGAAGACTCAATCCTGTTCGCCCTGCGCAATCGAAATAACCTGGGGATTGAGCGGTGTAGTATGATCTGTTATCCTTTATTTTCGTCCGCCAATTGTGATCGTATCAGCCTTGGAATTAATTTTGAAACGCAACCCACTGGCCCTCATCACTCTCCTCTTGATGACGAGTCTCGCCGTCTCCGCCGAACCACACACGTACACCATGGAGATCGCGACGTATTTCGGCGGCAAAGGCCCCGAACTCATTCGCGATATGACCGTCGATGAACAGGGAAATATCTATGTCGCCGGTAGCACCGGCAGCGCTGATTTTCCTCAGACGGCGGGCGATCTGCCAGGCATCTCAAAAACCGGTGGCGCGATGGTTGCAAAGTTCAGCCCCACCGGTGCGCTGATCTGGTCGACGGTTTTCACCGGCGACTACTTCTACAGTGTCAAGATCGACCACGCGGGAAGCGTGTGCGTCGCAGGGCGGATGAAGCCGGGTTTCCCAACTACCCCGGGAGCCATGCAACCCAACACCCAACACAATTGCGGATTCGTAGGGAAGCTGAAGCCCGACGCGTCCGCGTGGGAATGGGCCACTTATGTCGGCACTGGCTACGCTGTTCGCGACATGGCGATGGATGACAAAGGCGATTTGTACTGCGTCCTCGACTATTTCGAGTCGAGCAAGGAGGTCCTTCCCGCAGCATGGTTTGACAATGCGTTTCAGAAAACACCTCACGGCGGCGGCAATCACTTTGGAAAATCAGACGCAGGATTGATCAAAATTTCCAACGAAGGAAAAGCCGTTTGGGCAACATGGATCGGCGGATCAATCGGCAACGATTGGGTAGCCTCGCTGGCCGTCGGAGCCGACCGTTGCCCGGTCATCTTGATGAGAACCTACTCCAAAGATATGCCGACAACACCGAACGCAGCCAGTACCACGCCAAGCGAAGGCTGGATGGGCAAGCTGTCGGCAGATGGATCGAAGCTGCTGTTCGGCACGTACATCGCAGATGCGTTTCCACGCACTCATAACGTGGCAGCTGATGCGCAGGGGAACACATTCATCTGCACCTGCACGAAGCAATGGCCGGTCACACAGGGCGCGTTTCAAACCAAATTTGGCGGCGGTCCTGAAGACTTCGGTATCGCCAAATTCTCACCGGACGGAAAGCTGCTGGCGGCCACATATCTTGGCGGCAACGGAGATGAAACCAATGGACCTGACCAGATTTTCGTCGACCGCGCAGGCAACGTTGTCGTCGCCGGTTGCAGCAGCTCCACCGATTTTCCAGTAACGCCCAACGCACTTCAGAACAAGAATGCTGGCGCGGGCGGAAAGTATCCATTCGACGGAATCGTGTCGGTTCTCTCGAACGATCTGAGCACGTTGATGTATTCGAGTTATTGTGGCGGTACACATGATGACATGGCCCGCGCGTGCTGCGTGGGCGCGGATGGGACCCTGTACATCGGTGGTGTCACAACCAGTCGCGATTTCCCGACAAAAAACGCCTTTCAAAACACGTACGGCGGCGATCCCGGCTTCAGCTCAACACCGAACGGGGGCAAAACGCCTGTTGGATGGGGCAACGGCGATTGCTGGTTTATGAAATTGTATTGCAAATAAAGCGAATGATCTCGCGGCGACCGTCGGTATTTCAACCCAACCCTGTAATGCGCAATCCCACACCATCATTACGCGAAATTAGCGGTGTCCATTGCAGGGTTTTCGGGGTATATCATACCGGTCGATTTCGTTCGTGTTCCGTTTGAATTTGAGACTTTGGTTATGCTGATTTTCCCGACCCTGCCCCGCCCTGGATGGATCGCTTGCACAGCGCTTTTTTTGAGCGTGGGATTGATTGCGAGTGACGCGCCTCAGAATCAGGCGCTCGACTTCAATCGCGACATCAAACCGATTTTATCGAATACGTGTTATAAGTGCCACGGCCCGGACGCCGCCGAACGCAAAGGCGGGACGAAAGCGCATCCGTTGCGCTTGGATACGGATGAAGGTGCTTACGCCGAGAATGGCGGGACACGAGCGATTGCGCCGGGGCATCCAGAAAAGAGTGAATTGATCGCTCGGATCGTCTCAAAAGATGACGAACAGATCATGCCGCCAGCGAAGAGTGGGAAACCGCTTTCGGGGAAGGAAGTCGATATACTGAAACGCTGGATTTCGCAGGGCGCTAAATATTCGAAACATTGGTCGTATGTGAAACCGGAGCGACCGACGCTTCCAGACGTGAAGGACAAAGGCTGGGCGCGGAATGCGATTGATGCGTTTCTGTTGGCGCGCTTGGATAAGGAAGGCTTGAAGCCTCAACCTGAAGCCGACCGACATATGCTGGTCCGTCGCGTGACGTTGGATGTGACAGGACTGCCGCCGACGGTTGAAGAGGTCGAACAATTTGTGAACGATAAAAGTCCCGACGCGTATGAGAAGTTGGTGGACCGGATGTTGAGCAAGCCAGCGTATGGCGAACATTGGTCACGGATGTGGCTGGACCTTGCGCGTTACGCGGATTCAGGCGGGTATGCGAGCGACACGCCTCGGACGATTTGGGCGTACCGTGATTACGTGATTAAATCCTACAATGAGAACAAGCCGTTTGACAAATTTACACTCGAACAAATCGCAGGCGATTTGCTTCCGAACCCGACGCAGGAACAATTGATCGCGAGCGCATTTCATCGCAACACGATGACCAATACAGAAGGCGGAACAACGCGCGAAGAGTTCCGCAACGCGGCGGTTGTCGATCGCGTGAATACGACGATGGCGGTGTGGATGGGGATTTCAATCAACTGTGCGCAATGTCATGATCACAAGTATGACCCATTGCCGCAGAAAGACTTTTTCCGCTTGTTCGCGATTCACAATAATACGGAAGACGCGGATCGTCCGGACGAAGAGCCGACGCTGAAATTCTATTCGCCTCAACAAAATGAACAGCGCTCGAAACTCGAAGCCGACATCGCTGGGATCGAAGCGAAATTCAAGACGCCGACCGCGGCTCAAGTGACCGCTCAAGTCGCGTGGGAAAAGAAGTTTCCACTGGATTTGAAATGGACGACGCTGGACGCGCCGGTCGTAAAGATCGACACGGCTGGCGGAAAGCAGATTGACACACTGACGTTTGCAATCCCAGCGACTGCGAAAAAGATGGGCGCGATTCGCGTGGATGCAATTCCGGGCGAAATTCCCAAAGGCAAGGCCGAAACATCCGTCATTGCGACACGTGTTCGAGCGACGCTGATTCCGAGCGCTGCATCGAGTCCGGAAGGACGATTCGTGCGCGTCGAATTGCCGGGCAAAGCAGAGCATTTGATGCTGGCTGAAGTACAGGTGTTTAGCGGCGGAGAGAATGTCGCTCTTAAAGGAGTCGCGTCGCAGAGCAGCACGGATTTCGGTGGCGAAGCAAAGCGGGCGAACGATGGCAAAACGGACGGGCATTATTTTAACGGCAATTCAGTTTCGCACACGGCTGCGAATGACAATCCATGGTGGGAAGTGGATTTGAAATCGGCGCAGAAAATTGAGAACGTCGTGGTTTGGAATCGGACGGACGGCGGTGCGGCGACGAAATTGAAGGGCGCGCAAGTCGTGGTCTTGGATGAGAAGCGCAAGGAAGTGTGGCGTTCTGAAATCAAGCAGGTACCGAGTCCGAGCATCACACTCGAAACCGGAGGCGCTCGGACGATTCAATTCGCGGCGGCTCACGCGGACTCCGAGCACAACGGCTACGACGCTGACGCAGTGGTTCGCGAAGCGGCGCCAGCTCCGGCTCCTAAGAAGGGAGCGAAGAAAGCTCCGAAAATGGACAAGCCCGGATGGAGCATTAATCTGGCCGACGGAAAAGCTCACACGTTGACATTGGTTCCGACAGCGCTGGTGGATGTTCCAATAGGATCGAAGTTGGAACTTTCGATTGCTCAAAGCGGGTTGCACCCGCTCGGCGGAAAAAGCCGATTTGCGGTTTCGACAACAGACGATACACGCGCAGATGAACTGTCGCGGACGCCGCCGGATGTCGTTCAGACACTTACGATTCTGGCCGACAAACGCAGTGCTGAACAACGCGACACGGTGACGCAATACTACCTCGAACATATTACGCCGGATTTGAAAGCAGATCGCGATCGCTTAGTGGCGTTGAAGAAACAAATCGACGACATGAAGCCAGTAAGTGTTCCGGTCATGCGCGAATTGGCTGAAGGAAAACGGCGGATCACGAAAGTCCAGTTGCGCGGAAATTATTTATCGCTGGGCGACGACGTCAAGGAAGGAACGCCGGGCGTGTTGCATCCGCTTCCCGCGAACTCAAAACCGGATCGGTTGGGCCTGGCGAAGTGGTTGATGGACGAGGCCAATCCGCTGACTCCGCGCGTGATTGCGAACCGATATTGGGAGCAGATTTTTGGCGTCGGAATTGTGCGCACGAGTGAAGAATTCGGATCCCAAGGCGAGCCGCCATCGCACCCGGAATTGTTGGATTGGCTCGCGACAGAACTGATTCAACAAAAATGGGACATGAAGCAATTCGTGAAGTTGCTGCTGACTTCAGCAGCGTACCGGCAATCCTCAAAAGTGTCGGCCGAATTGACCGAGCGCGATCCGGACAACCGGTTGCTCGCGCGCGGGCCGCGATTCAGAATGAGCGCTGAGATGATCCGCGATCAAGCGCTGGCTGTGTCTGGATTATTGAGTCCTAAAATGTACGGCCCATCAGTCAAGCCACCGCGCCCGTCGGCAGGATTAAGCGCTGCGTTCGGCGGCGGATTGGATTGGGCGACGAGCATGGGTGAAGACAAATTCCGTCGCGGGCTTTACACGGAAGCACGTCGCACAAGTCCGTATCCATCGACCGCAACATTTGACGCACCAAGCCGCGAGATTTGTACGCTGCGCCGCGTCCGAACCAACACGCCGCTCCAGGCGCTCGTGACGCTCAACGATCCTGTCTATGTTGAAGCAGCTCAAGCCCTCGCGCGGCGCATGAATGCAGCGGGACAAACGCCCCAGGACAAATTACGCGCGGGCTTCAACCTGTGTCTGGCCCGCCCGCCCCAGGACGCAGAAATAGCACGACTGTTAAAGCTGTTCGACGAAGCGAAAGCAGACTTCGCGAAGGATGCGAAAAGCGCGAACGAGATGGCAACGAATCCAATTGGAGCGTTGCCGAAAGACGCAGACGTAACAGAACTCGCAGCGTGGACGACGGTGGCGAATGTGTTGTTGAATCTTGATGAATTGATGATGAAAAGGTAGGCACCCATGCACCCGAAACTTGAACACCTTCAACACGCAACACGCCGCCAATTCCTCAAGCAATCCGGCGGACTGAGCCTCGGCGCGATGGCTCTTGCGGCGTTGAGTGGCGGCGATTCAAAGGCTGCTGAGGCCGCGAATCCGCTTGCTCCGAAGATGCCGCATTTCGCTCCCAAAGCGAAGCGGATGATCTATCTGCACATGTCCGGCGGCCCACCGCATCTCGACATTTTTGATTACAAACCGGAGCTCGTCAAACGCAACGGACAGGAAGCCCCGGACGCGTTTATCAAAGGCAAGAAATTCGCATTTACGACCGGTGTGCCAAAGTTGATGGGCACTCCGCGCACGTTTAAACAGTACGGAAAAAACGGGATTTGGATGTCCGATGCCGTCCCGAATTTCCACACCATCGCCGACGAGATGTGCGTGATCAAATCGATGAACACGGACCAGTTCAATCACGCTCCGGCTGAGCTCTTGTTGTACACCGGATCGCCGCGCCAGGGACGACCGTCGATGGGCTCGTGGGCGACCTACGGCCTCGGGTCTGAGAACGAAAACTTGCCGGGATTCGTCGTGTTAATCAGCAGCGGCACACAGCCGAGCGGCGGACAAAACTTGTGGAGCGGCGGCTTTTTACCGTCGGTGTTCCAGGGCGTTCAATGCCGCTCCAAAGGCGATCCCGTCTTGTATGTTTCCGACCCCGCCGGAATGGATCGAGGACTGCGGCGCAAGACGCTCGACGCGCTGCGCGATCTCAATGACATACAGCAGAAGGAACTCGGCAATCCGGAGACGATGACGCGGATCGCTCAATATGAATTGGCGTTCCGAATGCAAACCAGCGTTCCCGAAGCGATGGACATTTCGCGCGAAAAACCCGAGACGCTCGCGGCATACGGTGCGAAGCCGGGCGAGGCGAGTTTCGCGAACAACTGTTTGCTGGGACGGCGGCTGCTTGAAAAAGGCGTGCGATTTGTACAGCTCTTTGATTGGGGTTGGGATTTCCACGGCACAAATCCGAAAGAGGATATTCGCGACGGGCTGACGAAAAAAATGTCAGAGACTGACAAGCCGGTCGCGGCGCTGATCAAGGATTTGAAACAGCGCGGATTGTTGGACGAGACGCTCGTCGTGTGGGGCGGCGAATTCGGGCGCACACCATTCCGCGAAGGGCGCACCGCAGGCGGAGCCGTGCTGGGACGCGATCATTTCCCGGACTGCTTCTCGCTCTTCATGGCAGGCGGCGGCGTGAAGCCGGGCATATCATATGGCGAGACCGACGAACTCGGATTCTCAGTCACAGAGAAGAAAGTTTTCGTCCACGATCTCCAAGCGACGATCATGCACTTGCTCGGATTCAATCACGAAAAATTGACGTACCGATTCCAAGGGCGCGACTACCGTTTGACGGACGTGTTCGGAGACGTTGTTAAAGGTGTCCTGGCGTGAACCGATCAAAAATCGGCTCTACTTTTTGCGTGCGTTCCGGCGTTCGTTGCGAGCTTCAATCAGGCGGTTGAATGAGGCTTGGAGCCGCAGGTGTTCGCGCAGTTCGCGCTGCGGATTTCCGGTCACGCTCTGGCCGCTCGGAACGTCTTTCGATATCCCACTCAATCCGCCAACTTTCGCGAAATCACCCACGTGAGCCATGTTCGTGATTCCGGCCGCTCCGCCCACGTACGCGAATTTCCCGACGCTTGAACTTCCAGCCATGCCAACTTTTCCGCACAGGACCGCACCTTCTCCGATGCGGCAATTGTGGCCGATCATCACGAGGTTGTCGATCTTCGCGAAGCGTTCGATGCGGGTCTCGCCGAACGTCGCGCGGTCGATGCAGGTCCCGGCTCCGATTTCAACATCGTCACAGACGACCACGATTCCCAGATGATAAATCTTCTGATGCCCGACCGGCTTGCCCGCTTCGAAACGCGGCGCGTATCCAAAGCCGTCGGCGCCAAGCACCGCGTTCGCGTGGATGCGCACACGGCTACCGATCTGGACCCGCGCATAAATCTTCACGCCCATAAAGAAAACGCAGTCGTCGCCGATCTGGCAATTCGCACCGAGAAAAACGCCGGGATAGAGCGCCGTCTGCTTCCCAACTTTGACACCATCCTCAACCACGCAATGCGCACCGATGCTCGCGCTGGGATCAATTTCTGCGCTGGGCGAAATGACCGCAGTCGGATGAATCCCGGCGACGACGGGCTTGAGTTGCGCGGCTTCGGGTTGAGCCAATGCGAATTTTTCAGACAGGACGGCCATCGCCATGTATGGGTCCGAACACGCGATCACCGCAGTCTTTTTCCATAGCGGCAGGCCTGCAGATTCGAGCGGTTCGACGAAGCGGTCGCCCGTAATCAAAATTCCCGGAGCAGCGGTCGCGAGTTCTTTTTTATAGGCGATATTGAAGAAGTAGCTGACGTCCGTCGAGGTCGAACCGGCGAGTCCCGCTGGGAATGAAACCACGATCGACGCGAGCGCGTCTCCGAGCACAGTGGCGTTGACGACGCGACCGCCTGTCCACTCCGCGATTTGATGAACTGAAAAAGTTGTGGGCATAGAACTCACCTTTCGTGGCATTTGAAGAGCGCAGAATGATACTCCGTTTTCATACGAATGCCATGCATGTCCAAGAGCCGCGCACGCAAGTAAGCGGCACAATCCCAGGCTATCCATTCAACACTGGCCGCTTACAAGCGTGCGCGGCTCTTGCATCTGCGAGAAAATCATTCGCGGCAACTTTTTTCATTTTGCATCGACCCCATGTCGGCTTTAAACTTTTGTCATGCTTTCCAAAATCACCTCTGCCGCAGCACAAGGCGTTGAGCCGTCCGTCGTTGAGGTCGAGGTCGATCTCGCCAACGGTGCGCCGCGCGAACAACTCGTTGGGTTGCCCGACGCCGCCGTCAAAGAAAGTCTGCATCGCGTCCGAGCCGCGATGACCAACACGGGCTACACGTGGCCCTTTAATAAGCGGCTGACGATCAACCTCGCGCCCGCCGATTGCCGCAAAGAAGGGCCGATCTACGACCTACCGATTGCACTCGGAATCATGGCCGCGACGCAGGAACTTCGCGCGGATGTCTTGAACGATTATCTCTTCACCGGCGAACTCGCGCTCGACGGCAGCGTACGCCCGGTCAAAGGCGTTTTGCTCTACGCGACGTTGGCGAAGGAATTGAAAAAGAAGGGCATCTTCGTCCCGCCCGAAAACGCGACCGAAGCCGCCGTCGTGCAAGGCATCGAAGTCTACGCGCCCAAGACGCTCGCCGAAGCAGCAACGATGCTCAATGGCGACGCCACGCTTCCACGTATCACCGTTGATCTCGAAGCACTTTTCACGCAAGCCAAACAGGAACACGCCCTCGACCTCGCCGACGTGCGCGGACAAGAGGCCGTCAAGCGCGCGCTGACCGTCGCCGCAGCAGGAGGCCACAACATTTTGCTGATCGGCCCACCCGGCTCCGGCAAATCGATGATCTCGAAACGCATCCAATCGATCCTCCCAGCATTCACGCTTGAAGAGGCGCTCGAGACCACTCGTGTCTGGTCTGTCGCCGGAAAGCTTAGCGCAAAAGAACCGCTCAAAACCGTCCGCCCGTTCCGCGACCCGCATCACACGACAAGCTACCCCGGCCTCGTCGGCGGCGGCACCGACCCGCGCCCTGGCGAAATTTCGCTGGCTCACAACGGCATCTTGTTCCTGGACGAATTTCCTGAATTCGATCCGCGCGTCAAAGAAGCGCTGCGCCAGCCGCTCGAAGACCGCAAAATCACAATTGCGCGGTCCGTGGCGACCTGCGTCTTCCCGGCGAATATCATGCTGGTCGCGGCCATGAATCCATGTCCGTGCGGCCATTACGGCGATCCGAAAAAAGCGTGCCGTTGCACCGAAATGCAAATCCAACGCTACTTCTCAAAAGTCTCCGGCCCGCTGCTCGACCGCATTGATCTTCACGTCGAAGTCCCGCATGTTCCCTATGACGAATTGTCGAGCGAGCGCGGCGGCTCATCGAGCGCCGACATCCAAGCAAAAGTCATCGCCGCCCGAGCCATCCAACAAAAACGCTACGCCGGAACCGCCGTCCACAGCAACGCCGCGATGACCGAGCGGCAAGTCCAGGAATTCTGCAAACCCGACAAAGAAGCCGGCGCGCTCTTAAAAAACGTCGTCGACACCCTTGGCTTCTCCGCGCGCTCCTACGGCCGAATCCTGAAAGTCGCGCGGACGATTGCGGATTTGGAGAACGCGAAAGAGATCAACGCGTCGCATGTAAGCGAAGCGATACAATATCGGAATTTGGATCGACGACCGGCGGGGGGATGAGGCATGACAAATCTCCCACCCCGCAAGCGCTTTCAATTCCATCTCTCAACGGCGATTGTGATGATGTTTGTAACAGGCGGGATTATTTGGGCGAACGTAAGTTGTACTGATCATTTTGTTACGGTTATCTTCGAGGATGGTCATGGGCCCAGAGAGTACGTTCTTTCTGAACGTGAAATGCGACATGCAACATTCAAAGAAGGTCTTAGGCATGAGAACTATAGAAATAAGTTTTTGGGATGGCCTTTTGTCGTGTATCTGTCGCACGAGATCGAATCAGTAGTTAACGAAAAAGTCGTCCCGTCAGGAATAGCGCGGGAAGAGTATTGGATGAATGAGTCGTTAGTAGGTGATTGTTTGGCTGCAGCAATTATTCTATTTGCAGTCTGGTTCATTTGCGAATGGCTGATACGCCGCCGTGCTGCACAGAAGAAAAATTGACGGGGACTCCGGTCCAGACGGCGCATTGTTATTATAGCAATTAGAAAATCAGTGCCAAAATAAATCAGCAACATAACCCGGCACATGTTGCTAGATGACTTACCGCTATGGGTTCTTTCCTTTTTCTATGTACTGTACGCCCGGCAAACCATCGAAATGCTGGTCTTGCGTCCATAGCGTGGCGGAATGCAGTTGCGCTGTAGCATAGATGATGCTGTCGGCCATTGGTAGTTTGTAGTGGATGCTCTGCTTAGCCGCAAGTAGCGCGATCTCTAAACTCAAATCAACAACAAGCGCTTGCTTCATGTGGAAAACGGCTTCTTCACCGGCATCGACGTCGAGGTCTACACAAAATTTCTTGAATACCTCGTAAATCGTTATGGTTGGAATAAGAATTTCTTCCCCATTTTCAATAGCGGGTGCAAAAATATTCAGCATTGGGACCGTTTCTAAAATATTTCAAATATCCAGAGGAGTCGACAACATTCACAGTCTCTCCTCCTCGTCTCTTTCAATCTCCGAATCTAACAGTTTGAAACGCCCCCGCATTTCACACATCGGCCGAATCGGGATCAACGAAATCCGGCCATCATATACAAGTACATCAAATTTCATTCCCGGTGGAAAGCGTTTGTCCTTCCGCAACTCCTCGGGGAAGGTGATTTGATAATCTGGTGAGAGCGTCATGGCGGACATGGCAAGTCCCTTTCTTATGTTGATTAAACCTTACGCATTTGAATTGCCAAGTCAAGCAACTGAAAAACAGTGACCTCAAGCAAAAAGAGGAAAGAGCACTCGATTATTAACTGTGAACGAATCAAGCGCCCTTGCCCATAGATTCTTATTTAAAATCCCCAAAATGTACGTTTTCAAGTACTTCAGGTTCATCCAGAATCTGGATTGTTGTGGCCGGGCCGAGGTTGGTGGGTGGAGTCCATGAGCGCAAGGCCCAGACTACCTTCTTGTCAGGCGTCACTTCTAATGCCTGCACAGGAAGATTGGCCGGGTCCGGTTGTTTCTGCCATGAATTGACCCAGACGTTGAACAGCGTATTGCCATTCGGCAGACGCCATGCCAGTTGTAGATTCGTGAGTTTGTAATCTGGAACATCGGTACGCGATAGAGTCCAGACGGAGTCGCCTTTCCGGTTCACTTCTCGGAAGCCGCTGCTTTCAACAATCAATACGTTTCCGTTCTTCAACGCTTGAGCCGCCCACGGCCCCTTCGCCGGGGTTGACCAGACTTCTTTTCCGTCAGCGTCGTACTCTGATACTTTTGTCCAATCATGATGCGCGACCATCAGCGTACCTTCAGCGGTAATACGCGCGTGGCGGAACTGCCCGTGCACCGATTTTGGATTTCCCGCTGGCAACGCGAATTGCTTTTTGATCTCGCCTGATGCAACGTGGATCACTTTCACCAGTGGCGGGTCACTGTTTTGCACCAACAACACGTGGTCTTTGCCGATGGCTTGAGCGGTGTGGATTTCAGCACCTTTCGGAGCGTCGTAATTCCAAAGGACCTTCTTGTCCGGCGCAATCAGCTTCACCGCGTATTGATGCGCGATCAGCACGTTTCCATTCAGCAGCAACGTCGCGTCACTGATCTCGCCCTTACCCTCTGGATCGTCATAGGTCCAAACAATCGCCCCTTTTCTGACAATGAACACCTTGCGCTCTTTTCCCTCACCAGCATAGAGGAAATCATGCTGCGCCAACCCGCTCCCTGGTAACACCGCCGGTGCCACAGGAGTGTTCTCAGACTTCTGCGCGACAGGCTTCTCTTCTGATCGGCAGGGCAATAATGTGAGTGCGACGAGCACGACAAGAAAGATCGTGCGTGACATGGTGATCATAGTGTTGCTTCCTCAGGTAGGAGTAACCGACTCGGCATTGCATACACCGCCGCACCTACGAAAAATACGAACGGTTCACATGAGCACAACAGTTACGGCGCCAATATCGGTTGCGGATCTCCCTGCTTCTGTCCGCTGGGTCGCATCGACAAATCGAACGTCACAATATAGACCGTGATCGCCGCGAACGACAACATCACCGCGACCCAGAAGCGCCAGTCGTGATGAATTCGGGACCAGAACGGGCCGTGGGTTTCCGGTCGGTCATCGATTGGCTGAGCGTTCGGCTTGTGATGCGTTTCCTGGCCTTCGTGCTGATCGTGATTCTCGTGGTTCTTCACGTATTCTCGCTCCATTTCCGATTGCGGATTTCCGGTATGTCTTGGCTGTTTTTATCACCGTCAATGCCCATAATGAGCCGAGAATATCCAACAAGCCGTGTAACCGATATGGGGTAAAACCCTTTAGAAATTCATCTCCACTTTTTTTGCATTACCACTCCCGCGCCCGCCGGTTTACTCTACATCTGTACAGATCGCTTCCACCTCGATTGGACATTCGCGCATGAAAAAAGTCTTGCTTGTGTTGGGCGTCATGATGTTCCTGGGAATGCTGCTGGTCGGCGGCACTGTCTTCATGTTCATGAAGTCGTCGCGCAAGCCGCTTACAAGTGCCAGCAGCACCCGCCCCGCCATGCCGCTGCCAGCGGACGCCATCGTGCTGACCGTTGCGGACGGCGCCGAAGTAGTCGCTCCATTTACGATCCACGACGAAGACGGAGCCGTCGGCGGTGTCGCCGCGTTTCAGCCCAAAGGTTCGAAGACTGACGCTCACGTGGGGAAAGTCAAACTCACCGCGAAAGTCGCTGTGGCTGGGAGCTACACCGCGTGGCTGCATGCGAAGTGGCGCGACTCGTGCAGCAATTCGTGTAGTTTGAAAATCGGCGAGGGTACTGATTTTCTCGTTGGCAACGATGACGTCTTTAATGTCTTTCACTGGGTCCCGGCGTCCAAACACACGTTCGCAGTGGGCGACAATCCCGTCGTGATTTCCGAGCGCGAGGACGGCATTTATTTCGATCAAGTCCTCTTCACCAAAGACACCGCGTACGTCCCGACGGGCGCGATCACGACCGCCGGCGTCCTGCGCGACATCCGCCGTTTTGCTGATACGTTTACACGCTCGCCCGGGCATGGAAATGAAGGCTGGGAATTCGACGGCAAAGGGAAATTCGACGTCGCATTCAGCTTCGATCCGAATCGCATTCCGAATCAATACGCGTTGAGCGGCGACGCGTCTGCGGGGTCGTGCTACGCATACGTGAAAGGTGCGCCGTGGTACGGCTGCAAAATGAGTTTCACATTCATGCCGACGAGCGATGGCGAATACGGTTGCGTCATGGAGCGGCGTGACATCACGCTCGTTCCCGTTCAATTTATCATGAATGGCGAATCGGCCCAACTCAAAGTCGGTGCCAATGACCCTATCGATTTGAAACATGCTCTGCGAAAGAATCAATGGCACCGCGTCGTCGTCGAACGCTGGGCCTGGGTCACGCGCGTTTTTCTCGATGGCAATGAAGTGGCCGCCGACACCAGCGTTCATCCGATGGCCGGCAAAGCTGGCGTGTGCGTGATGAAGGGAACCGCTGTCTTCGATGATTTTGAGATCGAAGAAATTCCGTGGATGGCCGACAACGGCAGCAACTTGAAAATCGATTGGACGCAAAGCGAAGGCGCGGACTGGTTCCGCACGACGGACAACGCGATCGAATTGCTCAGCGGAAAAACCGGGACGATCAAAGCCGGACTCGGCGGCATTCCGCTCAATGAAATTGTGCTGACGCCTCCTCCCAGCACAGCGCAGACGACCGTTCCCGACATTTCCGCGCCGGGATTGCAGCGCCTCGAGAACAGCAACCTCGTGACCTACCGTCTCCCAGCAAACGCGGAAGGCTCCTGCACTCACGCGACGTTTACGCCCGGCAAAGACGGCTCGGGCCTGACGAACGTCGCGCTCCGTTTCGGTCGCCACACGCCCAGCACATTCAACGTTGGGCCATACACATTTGCCACGCGCGAAATGGACGACCCGTCGGACTATCTCGACTTCACTGACGACGAATACCGCGCGATGCAGAAGTCGCCCGAGGCTGCGAAATTGCAGCGGCAAGCGAAGGTCAAGCCCGTCATCGGCCATGGCGGCGAGGACGACGAAGGCCCATGGGCGTACATGGGCGGCTACTGGACCATCGACGTCAACGAAGGCGTCTTGAAGGGCCGCGCCAGTGGCAACGGCGCGATCCTCCGTCACGCGCAGGAAATTTCCAGCGACGTGGAAGCGCGATTTAAAGTGCGCCTCGCGACCGCAGCATCGTCCGCCGAAATCGAATTGTACGCCGGTGCCGATCCGGGTCTGCGCGTTCTGCTCGCTCCGCAAACGACGCCCCCCGCCCCGCTCACTCCCGGCGTCGCGCTGGCGTTGAATGTTCCGGCGGATGCAAAGTGGCACGAAATTACGCTCCGTATTGATGTCTCCAAACTCACTGCAAAAATCGACCGCGCACCGCTTCAGGAAGCAACGTTCAAACGCGGCGTCGGTGACCGAATTTATCTGCGCGTCCCCAAAGGTGCCGCCGATTTCGACGACGTTGAATTCATCGCCCAACGCGCCACCGAGAAGAGCGTCCTCTACGCATTCAATCAGCCCGAGCCCGATTGGTGGCGCGAGCCTGCCGACAAATGGATCGACCACGGTGGCATCGCGTGCGTCCTGGCGTCGAGCTGGATTTCGCTCGTCTCACCCACCGGCCAAGCCACGATGTGGAACAAGCGCACGTTCTCGTCGGACGCACTCGTCGCGTTCAACGTCGAAGAAAACACCGACTGGCGCGGCTGGGACAAGCATCCGTCGCACATCCATTTCCCATTCGAAAACATCGAGACCACTCTCGCGAACGAAAAAGATCCGAGCGTCTATTACACGCTGACAGTCAACGCCGAACGCCACTCCGCGACGATCCTCTATCGCAACGGAAAAGAAGTCGCGCGCGTCCGACAAGACCGCAGTTTCCCGCTGCGCTACATCGGTTCGCACATGCCCTTTCTTCCGCGCACGAATCGCATCTGTCTGATCAAAACCGGCGGCAAATTGCGTGGCATTTTGAACGGCAAAGAAATCCTGACGTTCACCGATCCTGAACCGCTTACCGTCTCAAAAGTCGGCCTCGGCGGGCACGACACGCATATCAACTTCAGCCACATCGAGATCGTCAATTTGGCCACGGATTCGCTTCCCAGCAAGTAGTGCCGCAGAACCTGCACCGTTCCGACGCATTTTCTCAGAACGACGAATCCTGTCGCGATATTGCGACGAAGAGCGAGGTAGTCCATGAGCGCCGAACCCGATGCAGTCCTTTACTACAAACGTGCGCTACACCTGCGCTGCCCTGAATGCGGCGAGTCACCAATCTTCACGCCGCTGAGCCAAACACGCACGGTCAACCAATGGATGCACCCGGTCGAAGGCTGCCCGCGCTGCAACTACAAATACGAACGCGAGCCGGGCTATTTTCTGCTCTCAACGTGGGCGCTGAATTACGGCCTCGTCGGCGGCCTGGGCCTCATGGCTGCACTCATCGTCGAATGGACCTGGCACCCGCCGTTCTGGCAAACGATGCTCTGCGTCGCGATCCCCGTGATCATCAGCAATGTCCTTTTTGTCCGCCACTCAAAGGCCCTCTTCATCGCCTTCGATCACATCATGGACCCGCAGTACCAGTTGATCGAGCGTCAGCAGAATGGCGGAATATTGAAGACCTGAGCGTTACGTCTTATTTTTTCGCTCCCGGCATTCCGCCCATAATGCTCGACAACAAATCCGGCGTAATGTTCAACTGCCCAATCTTCCCTGCATCTTGAGCGAGATCGTGCATCGCTTGAGCGATGATCACGCGCGGATCGGTGCGCGACGCGGCCAGCACTTGCAACGCTTTCGGATCCATCGCGGCCAGCGGCTTCAAACTCGCGGCCAGCGCATATGCATTCGCGTCCGCTTCCTTCTTCGCGTTTTCGGTCCGGACATCGACCAATTCCTCGCGCTGTTTTTCAAGCGCGATGTCGGCCTGCAATCCATTCCGCGCGAGTTCCTGTTGCTTCTGTTGCACGATCATCTCGGTGCGCAGTTCGTTCTCTTTGATGCGCCGTTCCTGCTCGACCGCCGCGTTGCGCCGCTCACTGATCGCCTCGTCCGAACGCCGCTGCAATGCTTCGCGCGCTTCGGCTTCAATCGCCTTGCTCATCTCCGGCGTCGGCTTGATCGCCAGCAGCGTGAACGCGAAAACCTCCACGCCCAATTCCTGAATCGCCGGATTATTTTTCAGCGCTTGAACGACCGCATTCATGATCGCCTGGCTGGACATCAACGCTTCTTTAAGCGGCAGTTTTTGCAGTTCAGGCCGGGCGAGAACCTGGCAGATATTGACGATGCGCACCGGCAATTTTGCCGGATCATCCGTCGCATAATTCTTACCATTCGGTCCCAGTGTAAAATTGAAATTCTTCGCGACCTTCGCTGGATCGGTCACGCGATAACTGATCTGCCCCTGCAACGTGACTTGCTGGAAGTCCTGCGTAATCTCGCTGAAAATAAACGGAGCATCCGCACTCGCAGTCGGCACCGCGACAATCGACGAACTCGGCGTGTAAAAGAAAAACGCCAGTCCCGGCCCTTGCCGCACCACGCGCCCGCCCGAGTAATGAATCACGTGCGTGTTGGGATCAAGTTTGATGTAGCTGATGCCAAACATGAGTGCGGCTCCTCAATGAAAAAACGCGGGCATAAATAACGTCTTACTTCGAGTCCGTAATCACCACTTGTGCCGGTCGCAAAATAAAGCCCTTCCACATATACCCGGCTCGACATTCTTCCGCGACTGAATTCAGCTTTTCATTCTTCTCCAGATCAGCCGGGCGCTTGAAAATCGCTTCGTGGCACATCGGATCAAATGTCTTGCCCTTCGCCTCGATGCGCTCCAATCCGCGCACTGCCAGCGTCTGTTTCAACGACTGGCTCGTCATGTCCAGCGCTTCCTTCACCCGCACCGGATCAATCGCGGCGCTCTGCGCGTCCGCCTGCGCCATATCCATATTGTCCAAAATCGGCAGCAATTCAAGCACGTACTTGCGCAGCGACTGCTCTTCAGCGCGATCCAAATCCTTGATCGCGCGAGCCTGATAATTCAGGAACGACGCCTTCTCGCGTTGCAACGCATCTTTGAACTTGTCGCGCTCGAGCGTCACCGACGTCAACTCCGCAACCGCCGCACCGCCATCGCCACCTTCGGCACTCGCGCGGTGGACCAAATTTTTCGTCATCGCCTGAAGTGCGCGCAATTCACCCAAATCACTGGCCATCGGAACGTCGCCAAATGCGCGGCGAAACATCTTCTCCATTTCATGACACAACGCCTCCGCCTCATCCGCGATCTTCGACGCACTCGTCGGCGCAGAACTGCCAGCTGATTCCTCGGCCGGTTGCTGCGGTTCTACAGGTGTCGTGTCGTTGTCCATCGGTACTGTCTCCCAGTCAATTAAAGGACGAAGCGTTCATCTCCAAGAGCCGCGCGCGCAAGCAAGCGGCTATTTCTGCGAGTGGTTATTAGCCTTGGCCGCTTGCTAGCACGCGCGGCTCTTGTCTACGTTGTTCAACTTTACTCTTCCGAAAATAAATCCTTGATCTTCGTAAAGAACGACCGCTTGTGCGGCATCACCGGCGTCTTCTCCAACAACGCCAATTTGCGCAGCAACTCCTCTTGCTCGGGCGTGATTTTCTTCGGCACATCAACCGTCACCTTCACCATCTGATCGCCCTTGCCGTAGCCGTGAACATCCGGCATGCCCAGCCCCGGCATTTTCAAAATCTTACCCGACGGTGTCGCGCGCGGAATGATCAGGATCGCCTTGCCTTCCAACGTCGGGACTTCGACTTCTCCTCCCAGCGCAGCCATCGTAAACGGGATCGGAATCGACAACAGAATATGATTTTCTTTGCGAACAAAAATGTCGTGATCTTTGACGTGAATGATCACGATCAAATCGCCGTAAGCAGCGCCGTTCGCCCCCGCGTCGCCCATGCCCTGCAAACGAAATCGCATGCTGTTTTCGATGCCAGCCGGAAGCTTCACTTCCGTCTTCACCGTCTTGCCCTGAACGCCGCCGCCTTTACACGTGACACAAGGCGATTCAATCACCTGCCCTCGCCCGGTGCATTTCGGACAGACCGTCCGCATCACAAAAAAGCCTTGACTCCGCGTCACGCTGCCCTGGCCCCGGCAATATTGGCACGTCGATGGCTTGGAACCGGGTTTCGCGCCAGAGCCTTTGCAGGTTTCGCAGTGCTCTTCGCGTTCAAATTCGATCGTTTTTTTGACGCCTTTGTACGCCTGTTCCAAATCGATTTCGATGTCAAAGCGACGGGATTCACCCTGCTCTTGAGCACCGCGTCCGCCACCACCGCCGCCGCCAAACAGATCATCAAATATCGATCCGCTACCGCCGCCCCCACCGGCAGCGCGTCCGCCGAAGAACTGATTCAAAATATCTTCGACTGAAACGCCGTGCATGTCCGGACTGCCACCGCCGCCCGACATGCCCGCATGCCCGTACTGATCGTAGCGCTGCCGTTTCTCGGGTTCGGACAGCACTGAATATGCCTCAGCGACATCCTTGAATTTCTCTTCCGCCTCGACCTTGTTGTCGGGATTCCGATCCGGATGCCACTTCTTCGCAAGCGAGCGAAACGCTGTCTTGATCTCATCCTGCGTCGCCTCGCGCTTGATCAGGAGGACTTCGTAGTAGCAGACTTTTTGGCTGGCCATGATTGCAGGTAGTTCCCATCGGTCATTCGAATGTGTTCAGTGACATGCCCATATTGAAAGCCCATATGGAAAGAATGGGCGGCTAATTTCGCCGCCCATCCCTTTATTCATTTTTATTTTCCGTCAACCGTCGTCTTAGTGAATCGCGCCGGCAACCAAATCCTTGCCTTCGCCATGTTCCTTCACTTCGGTGATCATCGTGTCCACCGTCAGCAACAGCGCCGCGACTGACGCCGCGTTTTGCAACGCGCTCTTCACCACCTTGGCCGGATCGAACACGCCACTCTTCGCGAGGTCTTCGTAGTTTCCGGTCTTGGCGTTGAAGCCGTTCGTGCCTTTGGCTTCCTTCACCGCTTCAACGACAACCGAACCATCAAATCCGGCGTTGTTCGCAATCGTGCGGCACGGATGCTCAATCGCTTTCGCGACAATGTCAGCACCGTACTTTTCATCGCCGCGCAACTTGCCCTTGGCTTTTTCAATCGCCGGGAGTGCGCGCAACAAGGCCGTTCCGCCGCCAGCAACGATGCCTTCCATCGCCGCAGCCTTCGCCGCGTTCACAGCGTCGTTGATGCGTTCCTTCGTTTCCTTCATCGCGGATTCCGTCGGAGCACCCGCGCGAATCACGCCGACACCGCCGGCCAACTTCGCGAGACGTTCCTGCAACTTTTCCTTGTCGTAGTCGCTGGTCGTCGCGTCAATGTTCGCCTTGATCTGCGCCACGCGAGCGTTGACATCCGCCTTCTTACCGGCGCCTTCAACGATCGTCGTGTTGTCTTTGTCGATCACGACTTTCTTGGCGCGGCCGAGGTCAGCCAATTCCACGTTTTCAAGCTTGATGCCCAAATCTTCGCTGATGAAGCGTCCGCCGGTCATCACAGCGATGTCGCCCATCAACGCCTTGCGACGATCACCAAACGCCGGAGCCTTCACCGCCGCGCACTTCATCAAGCCGCGCAACTTGTTGATCACCAACGCCGCCAACGCTTCGCCTTCAGTGTCTTCAGCGATGATCACAAACGGCTTGCTCGTCCCAACAATCTTTTCCAGCAACGGAA
>Ga0194042_1000172_pt1 | contig 20083 bp, 17 predicted proteins | sample JunL4412m_MetaG_FD_148974 | JGI IMG/M metagenome (GOLD analysis project Ga0194042, IMG submission 148974) | Anoxic zone freshwater microbial communities from boreal shield lake in IISD Experimental Lakes Area, Ontario, Canada - Jun2016-L442-12m | ecosystem: Environmental > Aquatic > Freshwater >...
ATCATTGGGAGTACCGCTTGCTGGATCGTCCGTTGCTGGGACGCCTCAACGCCGGACAGGCGATCGTCACCGCGCCCTTAAACAACGATCCCGTTGGAAGCGATGCCGACATCGAGCCCAAAGCAGACATCGTGATTGATGATTCGCTGGGATTGAAAGCCGACACCGCCGCAACCGCGCGCCGCGTCGTCCTGGACCTGCAAGCATCCGTCGGAGACGAACTCACCTTCAAAGCGATCTATGACACCGCCGAACAAGTCTGGTCCAAGCGCGACGGCTACGTCGGCTTTCAAAACGCGCGCGGCCGAACCTACCTCCTGATCCTCCCGCCGCACACCGGCTATCGCTGGGTCGTCGCCTCAGGCGGTGGACAGAATTTGTATTTTGAAATCGAAGCCGCCAAAGCTGAAGTCTCAACACCAGCTGGCAAATTCGTCAACTGTGCCATCGCCCGGCAGGAATCGCGCGACCGCAAAGAAATCTACAAATACTGGTTCGCGCCGAACGTCGGCATGGTCCGCCGCTCCAAATATTTCTCCGGCGTCGAAGTCTTCCGACAAGAACTGGTCGACTACAAAGTCCTCCCCGCAAAGCCCGAGACGCGGACAGCAGAAGAAAAGGAAGTCCGTAAAGCCGTCGAAGGCAAAAAGCGCGGCCAAGAATTCAAAAGCCGCGATTCCAAAGAAGCCCGCGCACAACGCCTCGACGACTTGAACGACCTGCTGAAGAACAATGAGAAAGTCCAAAAGTACGGCGCACCGCGCTGAATCCCCTCTCCCCTCGGGGAGAGGGCCGACACAGGTACTCCTGTGCGGGGTGAGGGGGTGGCGTTGATCAATCCAAACACATTGACTCAATCATGCGCCTCCCCCTCACCCGGCGAGTGAGTACGCTCGCCCGCCCTCTTCCCCGAGGGGATGAGGGGTAACTCTGACCAAACACCCCACCTCAGTTTTAAGGTCCCATGAATCCATTGATTTCGCCAGTCCAAAGCGTAAACTACTTGCATCACAACGTCGTTTTTAAATGTCGTAATCGAAATGAGGTGCGCGCGGATGAATCCATTACGTGAAGGGTTGCAGCGGCAGCGAGTTCCCGAGCCGTGTGCGATGGTCATCTTTGGCGCGTCAGGTGATTTGGCGCACCGCAAGCTCATCCCAGCAATCTACAGCCTCGCGCATGAAGGCAGCCTGCCGCCGTATTTCGCGCTCGTCGCCGTTGCCGTCAGTGACTTCACCACCGAATCATTTCGCGAGGACATGAAAAAAGCCGTCGATGAATTCTCGCGACACAAGCCCATCAACGAAGCCGTCTGGAACAACCTCGCAGCGGGTATCCACTACATTAAAGGGGATTTCAAAGAGGACTCGACCTTCCAAGAACTCGGCGCGTTGTTGAAGCGCTTGGACGCCGAACGCGGCACCAAAGGCAATCGACTCTTTTACCTCTCGACCAATCCCAGCCTCTTCGAAATCATCCCAACACAACTCCAAGCCAACGGACTCACCACGGGCGCGGGCTGGCGACGCCTGGTTATCGAAAAACCGTTCGGACGCGACCTCGCCACTGCCCAAAAATTGAACGCGCATTTGCAATCGATCTTCGGTGAATCCGAAATCTACCGCATCGATCATTACCTCGGAAAAGAGACCGTCCAAAATATTTTGGTGCTGCGTTTCGCCAACGGTCTTTTCGAACCGATCTGGCGCAACCAGTTCATCGACCACGTTCAAATCACCGTTGCAGAAACACTGGGCGTCGGCAGCCGCGCGGGCTATTACGAAGAGGCCGGTGCGGTGCGCGACATGATGCAGAATCATATGATGCAACTGCTCGCGCTGATCGCGATGGAAACGCCGATCAGCTTGAAAGCCGAGCAGATTCGAAACGAAAAAGTAAAGGTCCTTCAGGCGCTGCGCCCGATCCTCGCAAAGGACGTGAAGCACTCCACCGTGCGTGGGCAATATGCTCGCGGCTACATGGAAGGCGCACCCGTTAAAGGCTACCGCGAAGAAACCAATGTCTCGCCCAAATCAGTGACTGAAACCTACGCCAGCGTAAAGCTCTACATCGACAGCTGGCGCTGGTCCGGCGTCCCGTTTTATCTACGCCACGGCAAACGCCTCGCCAAAAAAGGCACCGAGATTTCGATATTTTTTAAACGTTCGCCGGACATCCTGTTCAACGCCGCCGACAGTGAAACGCCGGTCGATCAAAACGTGCTGACCATCCGCGTGCAACCCGACGAAGGCGTATCGTTGCGCATGGAAGCGAAAGTCCCTGAGCAGCAGTTGCAAATTCAATCGGTCAAGATGGACTTCCGTTTCGGCGGCTCGTCGCCCGAAGCATACGAACGACTGCTGCTCGACACCATGATCGGCGACGCAACACTCTTCATCCGCCATGACGAAGCCGAACAATCGTGGGCATTCTTCGATCCAATCATCGATGCGTGGCGTGACGAAGACAGCCGACACGTGCCTCAATATGGTGCCGGGACATGGGGCCCGAAAGAAGCCGAGGACCTCCTCGCCAACGATGGTCGGAAATGGAGACGCCTGTAATGAACGCGGAACCCGCAACCAGCGCGATGAGCAGGGAGATGTTTCACTCCGACGGCAACAACGGCGGCTCGCAACCGTGCCTGTCGAATCTCGTCATCTACACGGAAGAAGCTGCCGACGAGCAACTCATCCGTGACACCATCACGCAGTACATTTTGAAACATCCATGTCGCGTGATCGTGATTTTCTCGCTGCCTCGCAGCGCCATCTCTCGCCTCGACGGCAGCTTCAGCGCCCACACCTTCAACGACAGCACCGGCAAGAGCGTCGCGTGCGACCAATTCACGCTCCACGTCAGCGGTTCAGCCGTGAAGGAACTCGCGAGCGCTATCCAACCGCTGCTCGTCGCCGACTTGCCGATCAACGTCTGGTGGCGCGGAAACTTCCTGAGCCAGCGCATCATCGTCGAGCAAATGCTCGCCTTCGCCGACCGCTTTATTTACGACGGCGTCAATTGGACGAACCTGCATTTCACCGTGATGCAAGTCGACGATTTCTTCACGCGCCACGAAGAGAAAGTCGCTTTCACGAATTTCAATTGGGCGCGCCTCCGCCCGTGGCGCGAATGCGCCGCCGACTTCTTCGACGCAGGCATGTTCGAGAATGAAATCTGGGAACTCAACACTGTCCGCATCGAATACATGTCGATGCCAGGCATGGAAGAAGGCTACCAGTTCCGCGCACTGTTGTTGCTGTCATGGCTGGCCGTCCAACTGGAATGGGTACCCGAAACAGGCACGCCGGGCATGGATGATGTGCGCCTGGAATTCAAAGACAAGCGCGGTGAAAACGTCAACGCCGAACTCGTCATGCTGCCGCAATCCACACCTACGAGTCAGGGCCTGCAACGCGTGGTCATGTCCATCCACACCGCCGACCGCTTCCACGCCTTCATCGTCGAACGCGACCACCACGACCGCCTGATGATCCTGCGCCACGACGACACGCACACTCAGCGCGTCCTCCGCACATTCCCCCACGCCGACTCCAAGCCCTCGGACTTGCTCCTCCGGGAACTCGGTCGACGACAACGCAGCCGCGTCTTCGAAAAGTCGTTCAAATTGGCATCGAATTTATTGCAGATGATTTAAGGGGAGATGGCTATTTAATTGCGCAGCCCCACCGTCTCATCCGCGATCTTCTGAAAATACGCGGCTTGCTCGGCGCTAATGTCAACGAGCACTTTCTTGGGATCTTTGGCGTCGGTGACTTTAGTGGTGCTGCTCTTTGAAGAGTGCCCCGTGATCGACGCGTAAAACGTACACGCAGCCAGATACGTCGCGGCAGGCGTCGGATGCTTCCCATCTTTCACGTACAGATTGACCGTCGCGTCACCTTTAAACGCATTGACCCGCGCCAGCCCAACCGGCACAACTTTCTCGTTCAATTCCTTGCCGAGGTCCTCGTACGCCGCCGAAATAATAGCCTGATCGTCCGGCGTTTTCTGCAACGCCCACGTCATATACAGCAACCCCTTCGCATTCGCTTTTTTGATCTCCGCATCAAACAGCCGGGCATACGTTTTCATCGAATCCGATTTCAACTTCGGGCTGGAACTATTGTCCTGCAACACAACGTAATCCCATCCGCCTTCCTGAATCTTCTTCTGCGCCTTCTCGCCCAGCCAATGTTTCTCCAACGTAAACCCACCCGTCGCAACCGTCACGGCATCGAACGCTGTCGGCGGCGTGGTATGTTCCGCAAGTGCAGTCAAAACGCGCGGCAAATTATTCACGGTGGTCAAACTGTTGCCGATGAAAAGGACTCGGATGGGTTTTGAGGTGGATACAGGAGCGTCTGCGGATAACACAGCAAGCGTCGATAGGAGCAGGTTGGCCGTGATGAGTTGAATTGTATGAATACGCACGAAGCTGCCCTCGAAATAAAAATGCGCACGAATCCGTCTCTTTGAATTCGTGCGCATGAACCTGTTGATCGCCTGGATGCCTACTTCTTAAAACAATACAAATGCTTCGGCGTCCGAACAAACACGTTCCCACCTGAGATCGCCACCGACGACACGCAGCCAATATTCTCGCTGCCTTCGCCCAGCGCCAATTCGCTCAGCACCTTGTACTCATCGCCCGCCGAAAACACGTACGCTTCGCCCGTCACGCGGACCAGGTACACTTTGCCGTCGCCACCCGTCGGCGATGCTCGGAAGACGCCCTTGCCTTTTTCCAGCAAGCTGCCGCTCCAGATTTTCTTGCCGGTCTTCGGCTCAATTTTCATCAACGCCGACATCTTGTCGCTCATCACAAACAAGTTGTTGTTGTAAAAGAGCGGCGTCGTGCAATCCGGCTGGGAATTCTTCTCGTCGATCGTCCACGCCGCTGCCGAGGTCTTGACCGTATTCGCCAGACCGTCGAGCTTCACGCCATAAATCGGCGACGCTGTTTTCGCGGCGGTGCAGTAGAAATGTCCCGCACCGGCAATCGGCGACACGACCATGCGGCGGTCCGGATTCTTCGTCGGCGTGTACGAACCAAAGCGCCACAATTCCGTGCCCGTCTCCGGATCGTGCCCCGTCATGTATTCGCCATCGTTGATCAGCAACTGCGTCTTGCCATTGACCTCCACCGGCATCGGCGTCGCATACGATTCCTGCGTCTCGGCCACCGCGTCAGTCGGACGCACATGCTTCCAAATCACCGAACCATCTTTCGGACTTAACGCCAGCAGGAACGACTCCAACGTGCCTTCCGCGCCCTTCCATTTGTCCCGGCGCAACACCGTGATGTACAACTTACCTTTGAACAGCAACGGACTGTTGCCATAGCCCCATTGAATCGAGAACGTGCCATAATCTTTGACGATGTTCTTCTGCCAGAGAATCTTGCCGTCCATGTCCAACCCGGCCAAGTCGCCGTTTCCATAGAGGAAATAGACCGAACTGCCGTCTGTGACAGGGGAGGGGGACGCGCTGTTGTTGCGTCCATTCGCGGTGTCGTTCGATGACAATTTCTGCTTCCACAGCACCGCACCATCTTTGCGGTTGTAGCAGACTGCGTACAACTCTTTCGTCGCATCATCCGCCGAACTGATGAATACTTTATCGCCCCAGATAATCGGCGTCGCACCACCGCGCCCGGGCGCAGCCACTTTCCACGCCAGATTCTTGTCGAGGTTCAACGTATCCGGAAGATTCGTTTCGCTCGTCGATCCATCGTAATTCGGCCCGCGCCAATTCGGCCAATTCTCCGCCCGAACCGCCGACGCGCACACCACCGTTGCAACACAAACCAGACCAACCACGCGATTCAACGTCATGATGTTGTTCCTTGACATGTGTGAATGAAAATTCCGTACACTTGACTACACCGATCTAAAACACAACCGGCCCCAAATAGAATCGCAACGCAATGAAAAAAATCACCAGACTCAACAGCGCGAAGAATCCCATCCATATCCCGTATGCGCGCTCGCCTTCAGTACGTTTGAAGCGCCAAAACAACAGCACCATCTCGCCGCTGATGATCGCGCGAAATGTCTTCAGCATCAACGTCAATCCGACCATGCCAAAGACCACCGTCCATACCAAACTCCAATCGATCCGATTCATCTATTGATTCCAGCGTAGCCATTGTAGAGCCGAATTCCGATTCGGCTTAATGTGTCCCCCAACACAAACTAAGCCGAATCGGAATTCGGCTCTACTCGATCCAACTATGAATCAATAAACGCCTTTCATGTGCCCGTTCTTTAATGAATCCGCGGCCCCGGCGGCATGGATTGAATCAATTCCGCCTCGACGACGCGCATTTCATTCAAGCGGCTCATCGTCAACTCCTCGCCGAAAAAATCGACGCCCAGATTCGTAAACAATAAGTAGTGATTCACTTCAGCGGCATACAAATCTTCGTAAAAACTGCCCAACTCCGTGCCGTGAGCCGTGTCCGCCAGCAACCGAAAACGCTCGGCACTTCGCGCTTCAATCAGCCCACAGACCAGCAGCATGTCGAGGAAATTATCGCGCCCCTGCACCTGCCACAATTTGCGCAGCCCCTTCGCATACCGGTTCCCGCCCTTCTGCGCTTCAGGCTTGGTGTAATTCTTCAGAATCAATTCGACGCGGTCCGCGTGTTCGAATTCTTCGTTCGCCAGATCGGTCATGAGCGTCTTCAAAACAGGAAAACGCTTGCCGTGAACTTTCAGCGTGTGCAGCGCCATCGCAGCCGCTTTCTTCTCCGCAAATAAATGATCGAGCAGCAGCGGTCCAGGATCGGCGAGCACACGATCCGCCCACTCCGTCGGCGTTTGATAATGCAATCCAAGAAAAGAAGCCATCGCAGTTCACTCTCACGTTTCGAAACAGGTAATCGACATTGCTCCCATTTATCTATCGGAAACCGCCCGATTCTACAACGACCGCGTTGACATTCAAACGCGCCCGGATCAAAATGATCGCTTGTGACTTTTCGGAGACTGGATCGTTTTGAACTCTATGCATTCGTTTGCCCGCCCTTCCATCCTGCTTGCCGTCGCGCTCCTTATTATGAGCACGGGTGCCGCATGTGCGGACGTCGAAGTCAATTCGCGCTTGGACACCGTTACGTTAAACGATGGCGTTGAAATCAAAGGCATCATCCTGATGATGTCGCCGTCAGGCGTCGTGGTGGTCGTCACCGATTCTAAAAATCCCGAGAAGAAAAATCAGCAGACCATCGCACGCGACGCTATTCGCAGCATCGTTATCGGAGAGCGTTCCGCGCGGACTGAAGAACTGCTCGTCGATATTTCGCTCGCGAAAAAAGTCGTCGTAGGAGCAGGGCCTCGCAAAGATGATTCAGGCGACATGGCCATCACGGACGAAAACGGCGGCGGCAAAAAGCGCCCCTCATCATCCAAGAAATCCGCAAGCAAAAAGAAAGAGCCTGACGAAGCCGAGAACCTTGCCGACGCAAAAGATGCCACTCTAGCCGTCGCGGCGGTTCAAGGCGCGAAGCCCCCAGCACCTGAAACGATCAAGCCCGAAGTGCCCGTCGAATTGCCGCCTCCCGCGTTGCCATCAAAAGAATTGATCGAAACCTATTTCAATCGCTTCCCCGGCTTGCGCGGTCCTGCGTTGGATGTCGCGAACGAACAGCGCCTTCAAGAGTGGATGGAAACATCTCGACTCCCGATTCAGTCGATATTAAGCGCCTACGTCGGTACGACCTCCGACACTACCAAGCCCGGCTTCCAAATCAAGAGCGCCCTGCCCGCTCGCTCCGGGCGATACGGTCAGACAGATGCAGCCGAACCGGCGAAGTGAAATCCTTTCGTCCAACCTACGTCAATTCGCCACATGACAATTCCGTCGATTCCTTCATCTCGACTGTTTTTCTGTGCTTTTTTTTTGAGCGGTATCCGTATACTAAACGGGTATTGATTATTGACTCATCTTTTAACGCGTGACTGGTTCAGTGACGCTCGTGCAGGGGGCATGATGGCAATCGAAAAACGACCGGGAGCACAACCTATTACTGGAACCGCCAGAGGCGTGACGCCTACAAGTACGAGCGGTCGAGCAGCGGCTCAGGCGAAACCCGCCGGTTCAGGCGTCCGACAAGCTCCGCGAGTCGTTGAAGAAGCGCCGCCACCGCCGCCACCCGTTCGCGCATCAGGCACACAACGCCGCGCAGGAGCGCCGATTGTGAAGAAAAAACAAGCGCTCCCGATGAAGGAAATCCTGATCGCTGGAGGCGTACTCGCCGCGATTCTCGCCATCGCTCTCGTGATTGGTTACTTCAAAAAGAGTGGCGTGACCGAACTCGAAAAAGCAGCACAGAAGCAGACTGAAATTCTTGAACGCAACATTGCATCAGGTACAGCCGAATTAAAGAAGGCCGTCGATCTCGGTTCACAGTTCTGTATCGGAAAAGACACCATCGATCCCAAAGATCCGTCGAAGCTCTTTGCTCCGTTCAAAGGCAACGCCAAGATTTACAACGTGATTTATAACCGCGATTTCAAGGACAAAAAGCAAGTCGATAAGCACGAACAATTCACCCTTGTAGACGACTTGGAACACCGCACCCTCAAGGAACTGAACAAGAATATTCCCGATGACAAAGACTTGAAAGACGTTTCCGTCCGATACGCACTCGCCGATGAAAAAGGCAAACAAGTCGCCGTCGTCGTCGCAAAAAAGATGATCCGCACGAAAGACGATAACGTCAACAGCGGCGGCCAGATCATGGTCATCGTCTTGGCCGAAGAAGACGATTTCTTCAAGAAAGCATTGTCCAAGACATTCGACGCGCCGAAGCCAGTCGAAGTCAAAACGCCAGCAACCGAAAAGGCTGCGACACCGGAAAAGAAATAAGCGGTGTCCTGTGACTTATTGAATCGCGATGTTCCACGGGCTGAACCCTCTCGCTCAAAATCGAGAGACTTCAGCCCGTGCTTTTTTGAACACTAAAATGAGGAGGCTATCGCCCGATGTCCTACACCGCGACCGCATCGCCTCTCACATCGCGTCTGCGAGAAATCGCCACCGCATTTTCGAAACTCGGCCTGATCTCCTTCGGTGGCCCCGTCGCGCACATCAGCTACTTGCACGATGAATTCGTGACGCGTCGCGCGTGGCTTGAAGACGAAGCCTACGTCGATCTCGTCGCGCTCTGTCAATTCCTTCCCGGCCCAGCCAGCAGTCAAATCGTCTTCGCGCTGGGCATGCGCCGAGCTGGAATTCCAGGCGCATTGCTCGCCTCGCTCTGCTTCACACTGCCCTCCGCGATTCTGATGATCGCGTTCGCGTACGGCGTTGCATCAGTCGGCGATTTGCGCGGAGCTGGCTGGCTGCACGGCCTGAAACTCATGTCCGTCGCCGTCGTGGCGCAAGCCGTCTGGGGCATGGGAAAAAAATTATGCCCGGACCGTGCGCGCCTCTCCATGTGCCTCGCCGCAGCTGCAATACTCATCGCCTTCCCCGGACGCTACAATCAAATCGGTGTGCTCGCCGCCGGCGCGTTGTTGGGATGGTTGCTGTATCGCACCACTGTCAAAACGCCTGAGCCCGGTCATTCAATCCCCATAGCATCCCACCTCGTCGCCGCTGCGGCATTGCTCGTGTATGTCGCGATTCTCCTCGTCACGCCGTTCCTCGTTTCAGCAACAGGCAACAAATCCATCGCGGTCTTCGACAGCTTCTATCGCGCCGGCGCACTGGTCTTCGGCGGTGGCCATGTCGTGCTGCCGCTGCTGCGCGAAGAAACCGTCGCACGAGGCTGGTTGAGCTATGATCAATTCATCGCCGGTTACGGAGCCGTCCAAGCCGTGCCCGGACCGCTGTTCACTTTCTCCGCTTACCTCGGCACCATCATGTCCCCCGGCCCCAACGAATGGCTCGGCGGACTGTGGTGTGTCTTCGCGATCTTCCTGCCCGCATGGCTGTTGATCGGCGCAGCGCTTCCGTTCTGGGACCGTCTGCGTTCAAAGTCTTGGACGCAAGCCGCCCTGCGTGGAGCCAACGCCACCGTCGTCGGCGTGTTGCTCGCCGCGCTTTATTCTCCCGTCATGACCGAAGCCGTGAAGAAGCCGCTCGATGTCCCGGCGATCATGATCGCGTTCGGATTGCTCGACGCTTGGAAAGCCCCACCGTGGCTGATGGTGTTCGCAATGGCCGCTGTCGGACACTGGCTTTTGTAGCACGAAAAAAGCATCGACGAAATAAACCCACTCAACTCATCTGGAGCGACTAAAAAAAATGTCCGAACATCGCGCCTCACTAAAATGGTCCCGCAACGGCCCCGATTTTCTGCGCGGAAAATATTCGCGAGAACACACGTGGATATTCGATTGCGGCATCACCGTACCCGCATCACCCTCACCTCAAGTCGTCCCAACACCGTGGTCAAACCCCGCTCACGTCGATCCCGAAGAAGCCTTCATCGCAGCCGTCTCCAGTTGCCACATGCTGACCTTTCTCTGGCTCGCCTCCCGAGCCGGTTTCATCGCCGACATCTACGACGACAACGCCACCGGAACGTTGACAAAAAACGAACGCGGAATCCCATGGCTGAGTTCCATCACCCTCCGCCCCCAAATAACATGGAGCGGCGAAAAGCATCCCTCGGCGACTGACTTGGAACACCTGCATCACGAAGCCCACGAACAATGCTACATCGCGAACTCGATCAAAACGGATGTGCGGGTGGAGGGTGTAGACAAATATGCGCATTGATTGGCGCGGACCGAGTGAAGAAAATCATCGACCAGCCAGGAGTCAATTCTTTCGCGCCGCTTCCATCTCTTTAATCGCCTGCTCAACGTCGTCCCGCTTCGCTTTCGGCGCGTTGGCAGGAAGTAGCGACAACGCCATGCGCTTGTCTTGAATTCCCAACTCAAGTTGCCCCAGGGCAAATCGCAAATCCCCACGGCAACTCCACGCTTCAAACTTCTTCGGATTCACCGTGATGGCCCGGTCATACAATTTCATCGCCTCGTTCGGCTCATTCTTGTTCAGATAATAATTTCCAAGATTCACCATGGCGTCCGCGCGCGTGGGATCAAGTCCGATGGCGCTTTGATAATCTTTCGCAGCCGCGGCGCCATCTCCCAAATTCGATTTACAGATCGCCCGGTTGTAAAACGCAGCGGCCAATTTCGGGTCCATCTCAATATAATAATCAAAGTCCCGAACGGCCTCTCGATAGTCGCGCTTACTCATGCGCAACACCGCGCGGTTGTAGTAACAATTCTTTTGGCCGGGATCAATCACCAGCGTTTTTTCAAAATCAGAAATCGCGCCGTCCACATCATTCAATTCCATACGCGTGCACGCCCGCCCCGTCAGCGCCTCGCGGAACATCGGGCTTAGCGCCAGCGCACGGTCGAAATCCGAAAGCGCACCGGCAAAATCCTTCAATCCGGCTCGGGCACTCGCGCGGTTGGCCAGCGCATACAATTCGTCCTTGTTGATCTTCAACGCCGAATCGAAATCAGCCATCGCACCCGCCACGTCACCTTTTTGCATCCGCACTGTTCCGCGTGTGCTTAGAAGTGCCGTGTCATTCGGGTCCAGTTCAACCGCTTTGTCCAAATCTGCCAGCGCTCCGGTCAGATCATTCAAGTCTCGACGCGCCACGCTGCGATTGACGTAGCCGTCTTTTTGTTTGGGCAGACGGTTTACAACCAGATCAAAATCAGCTACCGCGCCTGACGAATCGTTTAAATAACGCCGGGCCAATCCGCGCAAGTTCCGGTACTCAATATTTTCGGGTTCAGCATTTACCAGTTGATCGTACAGTTCCAACGCGTCGCGAAACGAACCCGCATCCGTGAAACGCATCGCCAGCGCGGCCAGCTTCGCCGATGTGCCTTCGCGGTCATCCTTGAAATGCCGCGCCTGTCGCCGAGCGAATTCCGCGTGGTGGTGCTTGATGTTGTGAAACAGCAGGCTGCTCGAATCACCCGGCTCGCGAGCGATGCGCAATTTGATCGCCATATACGTTTCAATATCGTCGTCGCCGGCCAGCTTGCACAAAGCGACGATGGCGGACACTTGCGTCGCGAGTGGATTGTCACGCCCACCGGGCGTTCTCGGCTGAATGTGCGGTCGGATCAATGCAACCAACGATACATCGCCCATCCACGCCAGCGCATCAAATGCTAGTCGACGGCATGCCGACCGTTCGTGGTTGACGTACTGTGTCAGGGATTCGACCGCAATTGGGTCTTTCAAAGCAATCAATTCATACACGGCGTTTTCATGCGTCGTCGCACGCGTCAGCGACGCCGCGTCAGCCATAAGCGCCGTGACTCGTGCCCGGATGGTATTGCCGCGTTCAGACTCCAATCGCGTCAGTTGATCCTGTCTCTGATCCATCTCCTTCGTGCTCAATCTGGCCGTCCGCGCAAGCTGTAATTTCTCGCGCGCCTGCCGGAAATTCTTCGAGCGTAGTGACGCATCGAAGCTGATCAGCGCCGTGTCGCGCAGCCCGTCGATAGCGACCTTGTTGTCAGGCCAATTGACGAGTGCGGAGCGAAAACAATCTTCTGCTTCAATGAGCGCGTCTTCGTTAGCGATTGTCCGATTCGCCGCATGCGCCTCCTCCGCATTGATCAGAGAACGCAGTCCGCGCTGGATCAATTTTTCCGCTGCGTGGTGCTGCGTGCTGAGTTGCGACGCCTGACTGTGCCGGATCAGTTCGCGGCTGTGCCAGTAAAATCCGCTGACCAGCGCGACGAATACAACCACCATCGCCACAGCTCCCGCAAAACCCGGACGTCTCCGCGCGAATTTAATCGCTCGTTCAATTGACGTATGCGGCCGCGCCGAAATGGGTTCGCCGCGCAGCCAGCAATCCAAGTCCAGTGCGAACGCTTCAGCCGACGCGTAGCGCCGGGCGGGGGACTTTTCGAGGCACTTCAAACAGATCGTTTCCAGATCGCGGTCGATGCCCTGGCGCAATGAGCGCGGAGCAACCGGGTCTTCCGTCTTGACTTTGCGCAGCACATCATCCGGATCCGAATCGTGAAACGGCGCGCGCAGCGTGAGCACTTCATAAAAAATCGCGCCCAGCCCGTAGACGTCCGCTGCTGTCGTCAGCGTGGACGTCTGTCCGTTGGCTTGCTCTGGCGGCATATAATAAGGAGTGCCCATGACCACGCCTTCGCGCGTCATCCCGTCGGTTGTGCCAACGCGTTTGGAGATTCCAAAATCGCCGATGTACGGAACACCCTGTTCATCGATCAGAATATTCGCAGGCTTCAAATCACGATGCAAAATACCGCGTTCATGCGCAAACTGGACCGCGCGCGCAATCTGCGCCATGATCGCAACGCTTTTTCGCGGCTCCAAAACAAGGCGTCTCAACTCCGCGTTGAGGCTGCGGCCCTCGATCAATTTCATCGTAAAATAAGGAACGCCTTCAGTCGATCCGCTGTCATAAATCGGGACAATGTTGGGATGGTCCAGCGTCGCGGCGTTTTCAGCCTCAGCTTGAAACCGCCGGATTTGCTGGGGCAGCGCCATGCGCGTCCGCATCATTTTCAACGCCACGCGCCGGTTCAAACTGATCTGCCGCGCGACATAAATCACGCCCATTCCGCCCTGAGCCAATTCCAATAGAATCTCGTAATCGCCGAAACTTTCGGGAAGCGGATGCGCATGGGTCTCGTGAATTTCAACGGGCAACGAACTGACGTCTGGAATCATCACAACCGAACTGATCTCCTCCACGCAGGACGCGCACACGCCCGTCGAGGGATTCACACCCAACGACTCTCCGCAAAGAGTACAGGCTGGCGGCATCGGCATCATAGGGGCGTCGGGCATGGCAGGTCCTCGCATCACCGAAATTCCGGCTATCCTTTTATCGTACGGATTAGGACATGAATCGACACTGTTTTTTCATTTCCAAGCCACGGCCCTCGCGCCGTCCGAATTACTGTGGCATATGGCACAAAAGTGGTGTACAGAATCTTTATGAAAAAACTCATTCATTTCACCTGCTTCGTTCTCGTTGCGATCCTTGGACTGTCGCAGATATCCTGCGCCGCAGATCGCCCCAACATCATTTTCATGCTCATCGACGACATGGGCTGGACCGATCTCAGCTGCATGGGATCGAAATATTACGAGACGCCCAACGTCGATAAACTCGCGGCTGAAGGTATGAAATTCACGCAGGCCTATTCCGCATGCACCGTCTGCTCACCCACGCGTGCGTCCATATTAACCGGCCAATACCCCGGGCGCTTGCACATCACCGATTGGATTGCCGGCCACGTCAAACCCCACGCGAAATTGAGCGTCCCGGATTGGCTGATGCACTTGCCGACTGACATACCGAACCTTCCGCAGATGCTCAAACCGTCCGGATTCGCGTCCGCCAGCATCGGCAAATGGCACCTCGGTGGTGAAGCGTATTTCCCGGAGAAGCAAGGCTTCGACCTCAACGTGGCCGGCACAGACCGCGGGCAACCTCCGAGCTATTTCTCGCCGTACAAAATCGCGACGCTTCCGGACGGCCCTGTCGGAGAATTTCTGAGCGACCGGCTCACCGATGAGGCTTGCAAATTCATCGAGACCAACAAGGCCCGCCCATTCTTTTTGTACATGCCGCATTTCGGAGTCCACACGCCGCTGATGGCCAAGCCGGATGTGATCAAGAAATACAAAGCCAAGACCGATCCAAACGGGCAGCAGCACAATGCCGTGTACGCCGGACTGGTCGAAAGTATTGATGACAGCGTTGGTCGGATCATGAAGAAACTCGACGACTTGAAACTAGCGGAAAACACGATTGTGATCTTCAATTCGGACAATGGTGGTCTCATCGGACCGACGTATAACCTCGGTTTGCGCGCGGGCAAAGGGTCGGCCTACGAAGGTGGAGTGCGCGTTCCGTTGATCGTCAAATGGCCGGGCGTCACGAAGCCTGGAAGCGTCTGCACGTCGCCGGTCATCAGCGTCGATTATCTTCCGACGCTCCTCGCCATGGTCGGAGCCAGTGACGCTTCGAAAGGCGTGGTGGATGGCGAAAGCCTCGTCCCACTTTTGAATCAAACCGCCGCGCTCAAACGCGACGCGATCTACTGGCACTACCCGCACTACCATCCGGGCGGAGCCACTCCCTACGGCGCGGTTCGCGAAGGCGACTTCAAACTCATCGAATTCTTCGAAGACAATCACGTCGAGTTGTACAACCTCAAAGACGATCAGCTTGAGAAAAACGACCTCGCGAAAACGATGCCCGAAAAAGCGACGGCGCTGCGTCAGAAGCTCCACGATTGGCGCACGAAAGTCGGCGCTCAAATGCCCACGCCCAACCCCAACTACAATCCCAATCCGCCCGAACCGAAGAACAAAAAAGATAAGAAACAGGCGGCGGCTGAAATCGAACGCGTCATGGAGGCGTCATAATGAAAGTGTGCTCGGCACTCGCACTCTCGCTCGTTTTGGCACTCGCGCAATCCGTGCGCTGCGCTGAAGACGGCATCGTTTACAAAACGGTAGGCGATCGCCCACTGAAACTCATCATCGAAAAACCGACCGATTGGAAAGCCGGCGACAAGCGTCCCGCCATCGTCTTCTACTTCGGTGGAGGCTGGGTGGGCGGTACGCCGAATCAATTCAAAAAGCAGAGCGAGTACCTCGCAACGCGCGGCATGGTCGGCGTTCGCGTCCAGTACCGTACCATCAAAGCAGGCGACAAAGGCCCGCCAACCGATTGCTGCAACGACGCCAAATCAGCAATGCGCTACGTTCGCGCACACGCTGCTGAATTGGGAATTGACCCCGACCGCATCGCCGCCGGTGGCGGTTCGGCGGGAGGACACCTCGCCGCGTTTACAGCTCTCGTTGAAGGCTTGGACGACCCGAAAGACGACACAAAAATCTCGTGCAAACCCAACGCGTTGGTTCTGTTCAATCCGGTCTTCAACAACGGGCCGGGGCAGTGGGGGCACGAGCGCGTGGGCACCCGGTTCAAAGAATTCTCACCCGCGCACAACATCACCAAAAACGCGCCGCCTTTGGCTGTCTTCTTTGGTGACAGCGACAAACTGGTCCCGGTAAAAGTCGCGCGTGAATTCGAAGAGGAAATGAAAAAAGCAGGCGTTCGCTGCGATATGCACATCTATCCCGGAGCCGGCCACAGTTTCTTCAACAGCGACACGCCCGCGCATAAATGGTTCTCGGAAACGCTGATTGACTCCGACAAATTTCTTGAATCCATCGGCTGGTTGAAAGGTCCGCCGACATTGAAAATCGAGCAATCAAATAAGTAGAGCCGATTTTTAATCGGCTCACATGTCGTGTGTCTTTCAAAGAATGAGCCGAATTTAATTCGGCTCAATTCATTATTACATGTCATCGTCGTAGATAGGCGTGGCCATTTCGACACCTTCTTCATCGTCGTTGGAACGCGTCACGCGAGCGATCAGGCCTTGCAATACGTCGCGGTGCGACTCGGACATCTCGTCCACTTTCAGCCCATAAACACAAGTCGTGCTGCCGCCACTGTTGCGCATAAAGCGGACGTGACGCGTGTCACACACCGCCACGATGTCATGCGGAATTGCGCCGACCGTGACCATCATCTTCACTTGCCCCGGTCCGAGCGCGTCAGGATCCAACCCCAGAATCACCGGCCCGACAACTTGCATTCCGCCTTCGCTGATATCAATCGTCCGGCCGCGAAATGTCGCTTCTGTCAACATCGGACCTTCCGGCGTGTAGCATTGAAATGACGCCGGCAGCGACACTTTGAAACGCGTCTGTGAGCGGCGGTAACGATCAAACCGGCGCACGACGCCATCCAGGAATTCGCGCGGCAAATCTTCCCGGCACAAATAGCACTCCAACCGTTTGCCGCTGATGCGCTGCAACGAATCCAAATCCATTTTCCCAATCGGATTCGCGCACGCCAGACGCACCAACTCGCCTTCGGATTCAAACGGCACAAATTCAAAGCGCTTCATCTTCGAGAACGGGAACAGATCCAGCAGCGACATCGGAATGTTGCTCATGTCAAAATCAACGTACGCCAACCCCGTCTGCGCCGAGCGCGCTTGCAGCACTTGCAGCGGCGTCAAGACGCCTTCGCGGACAAGATACTCGCCCAACTTCTGGCCCTTTTCGCGCGCCGAGAAAACAGCGTTCGCGATCTCGCCTTTCGATAAAACACTGTTGCGTTTCAGCACCTCACCCAGCTTCGGTTCAGGCCGCGCCGGGCGTGAATCCATCTCCGCCTGCTGCGCGATGGCTTTGGTTTCGACGCCGTTGAGAATATCGGCTGGCTTCTCCATCGGCTTCGTAAAGGCCGACAGTCGCGCGCGCATTTGCACCGGCGTGACCGGCGCTGATGCCGACGCATAGTCCGGCGAATCCGTTTGATTTTCGCGCTTCAACAGGCTCTTCGAATTCCGGATTTTTTCGGTCGCGATTGAGATCATCGCCTGGTTCAACATCTGCCGATGATCAGGTTCGAGGTCGAAAAACGCGAAGCCCAATTCATAGCCGTCGCTCGGAATGGCGATGGAACTGCGGATTTCAATCGGCAGTCGGATAAACGGAATGTAGGGGTCGAACGTGATTTCAGCTTCGTACAATTCGCCTGTGCGAAGCAGCGCTCGCCACTTCTCAGAATCGGACCAATCATTGATCCGAACGCGCGCCATACAACGGCAACCCATCTCGCTGATGTCCTGCAAATCGCAGATAATCATCGGCGTGTTGACGCGCCGAAGCACCACTGTGCCACTTTGGGTACCAGCCTTCAGCCGGACTGTTGATCGCATTTGTCTACCGTACATAGCCGGTCACTCCGAGCGGTATGGCTGCTCACATATAAAGGAGGGTGTGTCCGATAATTGACTGCACATGTGCGTAAGGTATCGGATTTTTCGCTGTAAGTCCAGATAAAAATAATGTGCAACTCGACGTGCAGTCGAGTGTCTCCCATAGAGAGATAACTAAATTTGATAAAATTCTGAAAAAATAACAGATGCCCCGCGAGCATCAAACGTCTAATTGACGCTCCATGCGAGTTTGCATGGTGAAATCGATTGTATAAATATGTCGTTGCGGATTACTTCAGAGCCACGCGACCCTTGAGTGCTTCGCCCAGCGTCCCACTTTGCGCGAACGTCAGATCGCTGCCTTCTGACACGCCGCGTGCAAGACGCGTGATCGCCAGCGGCACATTCAACGCTTTGATCTGCGCCGCAATAAACGCTGCCGTCGCGTCGCCTTCAACCGACGGACTTGTCGCGAGCACCAATTCCCGGACCGTTCCCGTCTTCGCCCGTGCGAGCAATTCAGCGATCCTCAAGTCGCGCGGTTCAACGCCCGACAGCGGCGACAACCGTCCCATCAACACATGAAAGCGCCCGTTGAATTGCTTCGATTTTTCAATCGCCCGGACTTCGCGCGGCCACTCCACGACGCAGATAATCCCGGCATCGCGATCCCGATCTTCGCAGATTAAACAACGCGGCTTTTCAGTGAGATCGCCGCACTCCGCGCACGGATGCAGATTCTTTTTCACATCGCGAATCGCCACAGCCAGCGCCATCGCCTCGTCCGTCTTTTGTCCCAGAATAAAATACGCCATGCGCTCCGCCGAACGCCGACCAACGCCGGGGAGCTGCTCGAACTCGCGGATCAGCCGCTCAAAACTATCGGCTGGCTGGGACGCGCTCGCGGGATGTGCGGGACTCTTTGACAATCGATGCTCCGTTTTGAAACGTAGACGTGTTGATGTTACGACAACAACCCCGGCGGCAGATCAATTCCGCCCATTGCCGTGCGCAGCTCTTCGGCCAGGACTTCCTTGCTTTTTGCGACGGCGATATTCGATGCCGCGACCACCAGCGGTCCCAGAGACTCGGCGTCTTTGAGCGCTTCCGGATCGAACTCCACCGCAATGATGTCGCCCAGCCCATTGGCAATCACTTTCACCAACCCACCGCCCGACGCGCCCATGACGTTGCGGTTGCGCGCGCGGATTTTCGCCTGCTCCATATTCTCCGCAATCTTCTCGCGCTGGCCCATCAACTTCATGATGTCGCCCATGCCCTTCATGCCGAACATGTTTTATCTCTCCGGTTTCTCGCTCACGACTGTTACGTCAACGCGCTCATTTTAACATCGATGTGGGCGTCATGCCGCGCACGAATTCAATTTATTGTAAGCGCCTCCACCTGTGCTAGAATGGACGCGCATGAATTACTGTAGTGCCACACTTTCTTGAAGGATGATGAAGAATGAGCAAGCCCTCAATTACAGATAGCGTCCGTTCTCAGCAGCGTTTTTTCAACACCAGCACGGCGTGTTTCGACGAAGCAGATTCGAATTTCGCGCCGAAGCCTAGCATGTTCACCGTCGCCCAACAAATCTCCCACACGGCGCAGACCGTGCGATGGTTTGTCGATGGCGCGTTCAATTCGGAAGGTATGACGATGGACTTCGAAGGTATGGAAAAAGAAGTTCGCCGCGTCACGTCGCTCGCCGCCGCCAGGAAAGAATTTGATGACGCGTATGATTACGCCGTCAAAATCATCGAGTCAAAATCAGCCGCTGATTTCACCGTTCCGATTGCCGGCCACATCATGACCGGCGAACCGCGCGAAGCGATTTTCCAAGCCATGGCCGACCACACCGCGCACCATCGCGGAGCGCTTGCCGTTTACGCGCGCCTGATCGAAAAGGTCCCAGCGATGCCCTACATGTAGGTTAAAAATGGTACCCCGCTCCACGTTTACTACTTTCGAGAATGAGAATCTGATGCCCACTGACACGCACTTCGACGCTTTGAAATACCGCAGCGAATTTCCGATTTTGAATCAAACGATTCACGGCGGAAAGCCGCTCATTTACCTCGACTCTGCAGCCACATCGCAGAAGCCCAAAGCCGTCATCGACGCGATGACGCACTACTACGAATTCAGCAACGCCAACGTCCACCGCGGACTCCACGTCCTCGCCGAACGCGCGACCATTATCTACGAATCCGCTCGCACTAAAGTCGCGCAGTTCATCAATGCCGCGCGAGCCGAAGAACTGGTTTGGACCAAAAACGCCACCC
>Ga0194042_1000179_pt1 | contig 19798 bp, 2 predicted proteins | sample JunL4412m_MetaG_FD_148974 | JGI IMG/M metagenome (GOLD analysis project Ga0194042, IMG submission 148974) | Anoxic zone freshwater microbial communities from boreal shield lake in IISD Experimental Lakes Area, Ontario, Canada - Jun2016-L442-12m | ecosystem: Environmental > Aquatic > Freshwater >...
AAGCGCTGATTAATCCAAGCGCGTTTAATTTATCCACGCCCACCCCTCACCCGGCGAGCGAGTACGCTCGTCCGCCCTCTCCCTCAAGGGGAGAGGGAACGGCAACTGCATGTCCGGTGATGCACCCCTTTCTCCTCCTTATCCGGCATTGCGATTGCTTTCATAGTTCTTTGCGCTCACAATTGGCGCGAATGGAAGCGATTCTCGCTATCCCAAAGGGACAGAGTCACTATGCGAATCTTAATCAGCGGCGCAACCGGGATGGTTGGTACGGAACTTTGCGCTGCGTTGGCAGCTCAAAACCATCAAGTCACGAAGCTCGTGCGCGGCAAAGCCGGGCCAGGCGAAGTGCTCTGGAATCCCCTCTCCGGGCAACTCGATGCCACACAACTTGAAGGCATCGACGCGGTGGTTCATCTCGCGGGCGAAAACATCGCCGGACGCTGGACGATCTCCAAGAAAAAAGCGATTCGTGAAAGCCGTACACTTGGCACGAAAACACTCTGCGATGCACTGATGAAAATGCAGACGCCACCGAAAGTGCTCGTGAGCGCCTCGGCCATTGGATTTTATGGAAATCGGGGTAACGAAATTCTGACCGAGGAAAGTACACCCGGATCAGGCTTTCTGCCAGAGGTCTGCAAAGCCTGGGAAGACGCCAGCATGCCTGCCGAAAAGTCTGGGATTCGAACCGTCCGCCTGCGCATTGGTGTGGTCTTGAGCAAAAAAGGTGGTGCGCTCGGGAAGATGCTGACGCCCTTTAAATTGGGTGTCGGCGGCGTCATTGGCAGCGGTACGCAATATATGAGTTGGGTCAGTCTCGAGGATGTTGTCGGCTCGATTCTCTTCGCGCTGAATACGCAATCGCTCTCAGGCCCGATCAACGTCGTCGGAAAAGTTGCTGCGACGAATCGTGAATTCACCAAAGCGCTCGGAGCCGCCGTTTCGCGCCCGACGATTTTCCCGATGCCCGCGTTTGTCGCAAAATTAGCGTTCGGCGAAATGGCCAACGATCTTTTGCTGGGAAGCACACGCGTGAAACCCGAGCGCCTCGAACGCTCCGGCTACGTATTCAAACACCCGGACCTCGCTGGAGCATTGAAAGCAGCGATTGCATAAAAAGTAAAACGGGCTTACAGCCCGTTTATGTCTCACATCAACTCGGTGACCATAAATAATGAAATTCAGGTGGGCGGGCTAAAAGCCCGACCTACTTACTGTGCGAGTTTTGGAGCATCTTCTTTCTTCTTCGCCGTAGGATCCTTCGCGATGTCTTTCGCAGCCTTTGCTGCCTCCGCATCTTCCTTGGCATATTTCGCCAATAACTCTGCGTCAGCTTTCAAGAATTTCATCTGATTCGCGTCCCACCATTTCTTGGCTTTGATATTCGTTTCCTTGTTCGGCTCGCCCAAATCGCCCTTGCTCAGTTCTGTAAAAACCTCGAGTAACGCTTTGAATTCGCCCTGCTTTTCCTTCACCTCTTCCTTGACTTTCTCGGGCACTTTGCGGCCGTTGTAGCCCTTGGGTTCTTCGGCCCAGCGCAGCTTTTCGATTTGATCCAGGATGTTGGCGACAATGTCTGCTTTGAATTCGCTCGGCACCATCGCCTTCGCAACGTAAATGCGCTCCTTCAGATCGTTCGGTTTCAACGCGTCGTAAATCGAGACAAGCATCTTCGCCAAGTGCCCGTCACGTGCCGGCATTTTTGCGAGTGAGTTAAGAGCCGTATGACGCACGTCAATTTCCGGATCACTGGTCGCTATCCGGACCAATAGCGGCCATGTCGGAGCCGGCGGTTTAGTGGCTTCAAACGCGGTAATTGCAGCGAGGCGGGTGGCCTTGTCAGGACTCAACATGCCTTTGCCGAAATCCACCATCGCTTGCTTTTCCGGGCTCAACGGAGGCGTGATATCCGCAGCTCGAAGTCCCGAAACCCCAACACAAAAAACGCAAACAACGCAAACAACCCAGTGAAGTGAACGCATATACGATACCCACACACAATTCAAAAACAGAGCCCATCGACACAACCATTATACACCACTATCGGACTCAATTCCGGCACACTCTCAAATAGTTCATCACCCAGCAGTAGCCATGAAAAGCGTGCAATTTGCGCACTATTTTAGTCAATTTGCGCAAATTGATGGACGAAAATGATCCACTTGCGGTACTGAATCAGGCGTTTTGTAGTAAACTAATCTAACATAGCGTTCACATTCACGTGTCGGGAGTACGTTGCTTGAATCATAGGCCCATTTATAACCGCTTGTTTTTTTGTAACTCCTGTCAAGACAGATGGTATCGTTGTTTTTGTACAAGAATTAGGTATTATCCCTTGAAAGTAACCCTGCCTACGACGTTTTGCCGAAATTAAATAGGATTGAGATTGCAGTTTTTGAAAAACGGGTTAGCTTGCTGCCTGGGTTGGAGATGTTTTTTTCACCCAAATCGTCGTAAAAGCAATCATGTTCTGGAATGTTAAGACATCGTTGAATGTTTGTACTCCCTCTTAAAATCGATTTGCCTACACCAAGGACATAGCTATGCGCAAAGCATATACCAATCAAAACTCAATCTACGTACTCGCTCTTTTCGCCGCGTTGATGCTCGCCAGCCCTGTCGCGAACGCCGCGACGTTCACATGGAATCTGACAACCGGTGGCGCGTGGAGTACCGCCGCCAACTGGTCTCAAGCCGGATTTGGCGGGGCCGCGTCCGCCACCGCACCCGCCGTCGGGGACGACGTCATCTTCACCACCAGCACCACCGGTGCGGTGGTCATCACACTCGGTGGAGCCGCGACGTGTAAAACGATCACCATCAACACGCCCGCTGGCGGTAGTTTTACGCTCGGCAACGACGCCACAGCGCAGCAATTTACACTCGGAACCGCTGGCACCGGTGGATCCATTACGCATACGGATGCCAACAACACCACAGTGACGATCAATTGTAATATTGCCCTGCCCGGCCCAACCACATTCAGTGTGACCAGTGGAACCGGTACCATGGATTTCATCAACAACGCCGCGATCTCCGGCATTATGTCAGGCATCGGTCCCGTGACAATTGGAACCGGATCGAGCACCGGGACGGTGCAGTTCCGGAACACCACTACCACTGTTACGAACAATACCATTTCTGGAACCCTAACGATCATTTCCGGGCGATTGAATTGGGCTGGCACTGCGAGCGGTCAGCAATTCGCCTTGGGCGCAAATGCCAAAACCGTCATCATAAATGGTGCAACCGCTGTTTTGGGATTAACGACAGCTACGGCGGATCCCGGCACTGGAAACCTTGTGATTAGTATTGGTGCTACAGGCGGGACGCTCGATGTCGCCAGCGGCTTTAATTTATTGTTGAATGACGCTGGACAATTGGCAGGTGCAGGTGGCGGTCAGTTGATCAAGACGGGTGCCGGATCTTTAACGCTCAACAGTCAGGCTTTTGCAGTCGGTGCGAACACGACACTGCGAATTGATGTCGGAACTGTTACCATAAACGCTGCAGGCAACTTCGGCGGTACCTCGGGAAACACGATAACGCTGAATGGCGGAACGCTGTCGACAAGTTCCAATATCGCCTACAACAATTCAATCGTCTACAATTCCGGTACATTCACCGACGGCAATACGGCCAATTCCGTGACAACCTATGGCAATCTGACGGTCAACACCGGAGCGACGTTTACGCCTGGTGGTGTAGCCGCCGGTTCGACGCTCCTGTTCAATGGCACAGGGACGCTGGGAAATGGTTCTTCAATCAGCGCCGCTCAAAACATCACCGTAACCGGTGCCACGACTGTTACGACGGCCGCCACGTTGACGGGCGCAGGTACGTTCAAATTAGGTGGCGATATCCAAAGTTCGGCGGGTGCTGCCACCCTGACGAAAACCGGTGCAGGATCGTTCATTTACAACGGTACCCAAACCGCTACCAATCCGGCCAATATCGCGATCAGCACCGGCACATTCGGCGGCACCGGAACGCTGCTCGGAACGCTCACCCAAGCAGCAGGCGCAGTGGCTCCCGGCGATGCCATTCTCGTCGGCGGAACACTTCCAGGCGTTTTGACGCTCGGCTCCAATTTCACGTATACGAGCGGCGTTACGTCGACATTCCAACTGGGCACCATCTCCGACAGAGTGCAAACGAGCGCGGCCAGCAACGGCTCGATCACGTTGAACAGCAATGCGTTCACGTTGGTTCCAGCCACGGGATTCGATGTCACGCAGTCCTATACCCTCGTCCAAACCGGCGGAACTGGAACGATCACCGGAACACCGACGATCACGATGCCGGGCTATACGTTTTCAACAGCCACCAGCACCTCGCAGGCGCTCATCGTCAGTGGCTTCACCCAATTGGGCGGACAATTGCATTGGACCGGCGCTGTCAGTTCCGATTTGGCGAATGCCGCTAATTGGCTCGAAGGCGTCGCACCAAATGGCCCGAACGCACCGTATGAACTCGTCTTCGATACCACCGGAGCAGGCGGCTTGACCAACACACTCGCAGCCAACACCTCCGTTCATCGCCTCACGTTCCTTGCTGGTGGTTACAATCTCGCTGGAAACGCGTTGACCGTTTTGGCTGACACAACAGGCTCTGTCGGAAAAGGCATCACGTCCGCAACAGGTACGAACATCATCTCGCTGGCGATTGTGCTGGGTTCCGTTACGACAGACGTGGACATTGCAGCCGGTACGCTCCTGATCAACGGCGTGATCTCCGGAGGCCCCGGCGGATTGTCGAAATCCGGCGCAGGTTCTCTCACCTTGAGCGCTGCAAACACCTTCGTGCCTAGCTTTGCACTCAACGCTGGAACGCTCGCCGTCGGAGTGGCCACCGCGTTGGGAACTGCCACTAACACATTCACGTACGCCGGAGGTACTATCGATGCCAGTGTGACCGGCCTCACCATCGCCAACCCGCTGATTGTGAATGCGAACATCACATTTGGTGGCTCGTTTCCGCTCACCCTCAGCAGCGCGTTCGCATTGGGAACAAACCGCACGATTACCTGCTCAGCCAGTAACAATAACGCGCTGACCTTGTCAGGCATCATCTCCGGCGGATCAGGCACGTTCACCAAAGCCGGACCCGGACAGTTGAATCTCACCGGCGTCAATACCTTCACCAGCACCGTGGCGCACACAGCGGGCACGTTGGCGGTGGGCTTGCCAGCGTCTTTGGGAGCTGTGACCAACGCGATCACCATCGCAGACGGAACCTTTATTGATGCAACCGCTGCGACTACCACAATCAATTACGCAAGCATTACCCTGAACGGCAATTTCACGTATATCGGCACCAACGCACTCAATTTCGGCACCACAGCCGTTGCGTTGGGAGCGACGCGAATCATCACGACTCGCGCCAACACGTTGACGTTCGGAGGCGTTATTTCCGGCCCGACGTTTGGTATCACGAAGAACGGTGCCGGAACTCTCGCCTTGAATGGCACGAACACATTTACCGGCCCGGTGACAATCAACGCCGGTATCGTCACCAATTCCAACGTCGCAGGCATGGGTGCCCCAGCGACCGCCGTCGTCAATTTCGGACCGAATTCGACCGGCACGTGGACGTTGGGTATCGCGACGTCTATCGCACAATTGACGACAGACGCCACCGCCCCCGGCACTCCAACGTTGGGCGGCGCGTTTGTCTTGACGTTGACCGGTGCGAACAACAGTACGTTTCAGGGTGCCACCGCCGCTGTTGTATTTGGATTTACGCTTAATAATGCAACCGGAACCCTCACGCTTTCGCCCGGCAGCGGTGCGTATGCGCATTCAGGCGTCACGACCGTGACAGCCGGTCAATTGAACATCAACGGTCCAACCGTCTTGGGAAGCGGTCAGTTGACGCTCGCGTCGGGTGCGAAGATTGACAACACCAGTGGTGCGCCAATTACGTTGACCACCAATAACGCACTTTCGGTGGCCACCGGGTTCACGTTTGTCGGCACAAATAGCCTGACGTTTGGTTCAGGCACGGTCACCATGACGGCGACGACCAGTATCACAACCACAGCTGGGACATTGACGTTCGGCGGCCCAGTAGCTGGAGCGTTCGCACTCACAAAATTGGGTGCGGGTGTGCTGGCACTGAACGGTGTTAATACCTATTCCGTTTCACCAACGACAATCACTGCTGGAACGTTGCTTGTCAACGGGAGTACAGTCGTCGGCGTGACAGTTGCCGTTGGAGCCACGGGGACATTGGGTGGTTCCGGCTCTGTGCTCGGACCGACCACAATCGCTGCTGGAGGCGTTTTAGCACCCGGTTTGATCACTCAATCGACGTCGGCCGCCACGTTTACCACTGCGGCCATCACGGGTACCGGCGTGGCCAAGTACCTCTTCCGTTTGAACGGCATACCCGCCACCACCGCGACAGCGGGTAACGATTTTGTGAATGCAGGAACCAGCGCTGTTGCCACCGGCACGTTGGCCGCTTTCACAATCACAGGCGGAGCAGGCTTCACCAACGGCGGCGTCTACCGTTTGATCAACACCACCGCCACTCCGACCGGCACGTACGCGACTCCTGTGATGCCTACAGGCTGGACCGGTGCGCTCAGCAACATTGCTGGCGGTGTAAATTTAACCGTCACCCAAGCCGCCAACACGTGGGTCTGGGTCGGCGGCACGAGCGGCGACATGAGCCTCCCTGCAAATTGGAGCCCCGCGACACAACCCACAGCCGGAGCCGATTTGATCTTCCCCGCGACTGCGACAACGTTTGCGTTGACCTTCAACAACTCGAATAACACCGTAGGCGATTTGGCCGTCAACAGCATGCTCTTCTCGCCCAACGCGACAGGCTACACCATCACCGCCGGGACTGTCACCTCCGTCACGCTCCCAGCCGCATCACCCACATTAACCCCATTGAGCTGCACCAACACCACCGCCGTCACCAACACGTTGAACTTCAATTTCACCATGCCCGCTGCATCCGGCGGCAACAGTATCTCCGTTGCAGGCACAGGCACGCTCGTCATCGGCACGGGTGCCAACACGCTGGCCAGCACCACGTTGCTGAACATCAACAGCCCTGGTAATACCACGATCAACAGCGTCATCTCCGGCACCGCCGTGACTGTCACTTCGATCGTGTCTGGCGGTACCGTCACCCTCGCGGGGGCCAACACATATACGGGAGCCACCACCGTTCCCTTCGGTACACTCAAATTGGGCAACGCTACCGCCCTCGGCACCACCGGTCCGGCGACCATTTCCTCCGGCGCGATTCTCGACGTGAACGGCAGCTCCGGCGTCTCCGTGCCCGTCACAATCAGCGGTTCAGGTACTGGCACCGGCGCGTTGATCAACAGCAGCGCCGCCGCCGCCAGCTTGGCCAGTGTCGTCACGCTCGGAGCCGCGACAACCATCGCCAGCACCGGTGGAGGTGTCTTGACCTTAACAGGCGCGTCATCCCCGACCGCAGCGTTCCCGCTTACGGTCACCGGCGCAAACGCTGTCACCATCAACGGCACCATCAACACTACAATCACCGCCATCATCAAGAGCGGCGCAGGCGTCTTGACGCTCGGAGGAGCCGCTAACAACGGCACCTCAATCCCCGTGAGTGTCACAGCCGGAACCCTCAGCTTCGCCTCAGCAGCGAACTTGCCGGTAACGACCATCAATATCAATGGTGGAACGTTGCAGTGCACCGGCGGCACTCCCGCCGCGCCAGTTGACCTGCTCGCAACCCGCCCTATCGCGATGGGTGCAAGCGGAGCGACCATCGACGTCACGAGCGGTAACGGTTTGAAACTTTCCGGCGTCGTCAGCGGTCTGGCCGTACTCACCAAAATCAGTTCGACCGGCACCGGTACGTTGCAACTCGCTGCCGTCAATACTTACACAGGAAACACCGTGATTACATCCGGTGTGTTGCAAGTTGGGATCGTCAATGCCATTCCGTTCGGCACCGGTTTGGGCAACGTCTCAGTTGACGGCATATTGGATTTGAATGGCATAAACACCAGCATCAACGGTCTGACCAGCGTCGGCGCAACCGGCGTGATTGACAATACCAGCACCACGCCAGCCACATTGACCGAAGGTATCAACGACGCGACGTCAACATACAGCGGCATCCTGCAAAACACCGGCGTGTCCGGCGGCTTGTCGTTGACCAAGAGCGGCACCAACGCCGGCGCCGGTATCCTGACCCTCGCTGGAGGAACGGCCAGCACGTTCAACGGCACGACCACGATCAACAGCGGTACGATTTCGTTGGCCAAAACTGCTGCCGTCAACGCATTGGCTGGACCCGTGATCATTGGCGATACAGTGGGCAGCGACATCCTGTTGGTCAGTACGAATTTCCAACAAATGCCTGTGACGACGGTCATACAATTCAAAGCGGGAGGAAACAACAACGGTGCATTCTTCCGACTCGCTGGTCCGATTTCTCAAACTGTGGGCGGTCTGGATACGACATTGAGTGGGCAGAACCAGGCTCCTGTCGTCGAAACGACCGCTGCGGGAGCGGGCGTTTTGACAATCAGCCCTTCAAGTGTCTACACCTATGACGGGATCATTCGTAACGGAACAGGTACGATTGCAATCGTCATCGGCGGCACCGCCACTCAAACCTTCGCTAATTCTGGCGGAGTTGTAGCAACTGCGTACACCGGTACCACCACGATCAATTCCGGCGCAACGTTGAAGCTCAGCGGCTCAGCAACGAACACCAATTCCAAAGTCATTAACGTGTTCACCAGTGCGATCACGAACAACGGAACGCTCGTGCTCGACACAACCCCGATCAATGACGTTGAAACGCTGGGCATCATCATCTCCGGCAGCGGCGCGGTTCAAAAGACCGGCCCGGGTCAACTCTCGACCGCCGTGGCTCACACGTATTCCGGCACGACAACTGTCGTCGCAGGCTCGTTCTTCTCAACGACCACGTTCGGAACAAGCAATTTCTCAGTCCAAAACGGTGCGATACTTTCCGCCGGAACCTCAGCGGCAGCCGGTGGCGTGACTCCACTGACGCTCAATTCCGCAGGCACCGCGTTGACCACGGTTTCTGGATCGCGTCTTTCCTTTCGCTTGGGAAGCACGGCGGGTGCAGTGGTGCCGACAGCACTGAACGATTACATCAACATCCCCAATGGAACGGTGTCGATGGCTGGCGGCTTGATCAATCTTCCGACCATTTCAACCACGACGTTCCCGGCGACTTACCGGTTGATCAGTATGTCGAACAACACCAACATACCCAATTTATCATTGGGCACCGTGGCAGCCGGATTTACGGTAATTTTGTCGCAGTCCAGCAAATTTGTCGATGTGACGGTCATGCCGACGAGCACGTTTATTTGGACCGGAGCGGTGGATGGAAATTGGAATGTGGCTGGTAACTGGACGGTCAACGGAGTCGTCGCAGTGTCCGCACCTACCGGCTTAGCGGCTGAAAATCTCGTTTTCCCGGCTGGCGCAGCAAACTTGACGAACACGAACAACATTGTCGGAACAACATTTAACTCGATCTCCTTATTGGGCGGCGGCTACAGCATCTCGGGAACGTCCGTGACGCTCGGAGCAGCGGCCAATGCATTCAATGCCTCGTTCAATGGTTCTTCGACCTTCAATTTGAATTGGTCGGGCGTAGGCGGATTGCTCCATCAGGGCGGAGCGTTGACGCTTGCGACGCCGAATTATACCGGAGCCACAACGGTAACCAGCAACGCGACGTTGAACATTCCGAACGGAGGCACGGTTTCAAACGGCGGCGCAAGCGGACAAATTACGACCATCGGCAATGGAGTGTCCGGAAGCAACTCGGTGATCAATGTTCCGACGGGAGCCACGTTGAAGGGTGGGGCGGTTTTCGCTGGTACGGTTGCGGGTGCCAATGGTGCTTTGAATGTGACAGGTGGAACCGTCAGCATGTTGTCGCCGGACGCAGATACCATCGCGTTTGGAACGGTTGGATACGGCGCACTAAACATATCGGGCGGATCTTTCACACAATCGCGTTTCATGATTGGCGGAACTGGGGGTTCGGCAGGAACGGGTGTTGCGATGATTTCTGGTGGAACCGTAAACAATAATAGTTGGTTGATTATTGCTCGAGCCGTTGCATCCACGGGCGTATTGACGATCACTGGCGGAACGCTGAATCATAACGCAGCGGGAAATAATTTGATGGTGGGATTAGGTGGTTCGGCAGCAGCCCGAGCCGAATTCAACGTGGCTGGCGGCTTCGTGGACAACACGGCAAAAGATGTCGGATTCGGCCAGACGGGTTTCACTACGAATAGTACTGGAATCATGAACGTGAACGCCGGAACGTTGCTGACTGCTCGCGTTAATCAGTTTAATCCGGCGACCGGAACGATTACTGGCATCGTCAATTTCAATGGCGGCACATTGAAGCCGTCCGCAACTGCAGCCAATTTCATCATTGCTAATGCCGCGACTATCTCGACCACTGTTGGACCGACGTCCATGTATTCAAATGGAGCATTCGGTGCGTTCACCGGAGGTGCCGTGATTGATACCAATAACTTCTCGGCCACCATCGCAAATCCCATAATTGCCCCGACCGGTAACGGCATCCAAACGTTAACGATCAACAACGGCGGCAGCGGCTACATCGGTGCGCCGTATGTTCAAATCGTTCGAAATGCTGCCGATACCACAGGCCTCTACGCTACCGCGTACGCTGTCGTTGACACCACCGTCGGCAGTGGAACGTTCGGCCAGATTACCAGCGTCGTCATCACCAACCCCGGCGTGAACTACACCGCTACGCCCACCATCACGCTCGTCGGCGGCGGCGGCACGGGTGCCATCATCACCGCCTCAGCGCCTGTAGCGAACACCAGTGGCGGCTTGACCAAGACCGGCTTGGGTGTCTTGAGCGTCTCTGGCGTGAATACATATACGGGAACGACCGCTGTCAATCAGGGCACGTTGGAAGAAAACTCAGCTGCCGGTGCAATCAGCAATCATACAATTTCCAGCGGCGGTACGTTGCGCGGGACAGGCACGATCACGGGTTCGGTGACCGTCAATTCGAGCGGTATTTTGGGCGCGGGTATTGTGGCGACGGCGGGTAAATTGACCACCGGAAACGTCACGTTCAATACAAACGGTACGCTGAATCTTCGACTCGGTACAACTGTAGGTATAGCGAATTTCGGGATATCGGGCAATGACGGTGTGGCATCCACTGGAGCCGTCGCATTTAATTCAACACCGGTCAATATTTCTGGAACGCCGGCCGTCGGTACATACCGCTTGATGACCTTCACCAGTTCGACCGGCACACCCGTCATCGGAGCGTTCCCAACGGGTTTCGCAGGATCGCTCACCGTTTCTGCCACCACCCTCGACCTCGTTGTCACGGCAGCGATTACGTATACATGGAACGGTTCCGTGAACGGAAATTGGACGAACACTAATAATTGGACGCCGAGCACCGGGCCGACGGGCACCGGTTTCGAAACACTCATCTTCCCCAATGGCGCGGCGAACACGACGAACTCGAACGACTTCACGGCTGGGACGCGCTTCGATTCGATCACGTTCAACGGCACAGCCAACGGTTATTTGATCAGCGGCAACGCGGTGACATTTAATAATCTTGGCACCACTTGTATCAGCCAAGCCAGCACCGTCACCGGCTCCAACACGCTCGACCTCTCGCTGTCGCTCAACAACAGCGCAGCCATCAGCGTGACCGGTGGGACGCTCAACATCGGAGCCGCTGCCACGATCAAGCAAATCGACACCGGTACGCCTTCGACGTCCAGCGTCACGATTGCGACCACTACGCCCGGTGTCGTCGTTATCAACGACATCATCACCGGCACAACCGGACTGACCACCAGCGGCTCGGGCAGTGTTCAATTGCTCGGCGCCAACACATACTCCGGTGTGACGACCATCGGTAATGGTGGATCGGTGATCATCTCGACGATTTCATCCGTCGGTGGATCAGCCAGCTCGCTCGGACTGCCGACCACAGTAGCCAACGGCACCATTGCCCTCGGAGCCGCGAACTTGAAATACATCGGCACCGGAGACGTGTCGGATCGCGTGATCAATCTGACGACCGCAGGCACCAGCATCGCCACAACCGCCGCAGCTGGAACCGGCTCGGTCGCGACGTTGACGTACGCAGCCGGAGCGGCTTACGCCGTCGGTTCTGTGATCAACGTCGCTGGTGTAGCCCCTGCGAATTACAACGGCGTCTTCGTCGTGACCGCTTCGACGACCACGACTGTTTCCTACGCATGCAGTGGAACGGGTGCGCAGGCCACCGCCGGGACCATCGTTCAAATGGCCGCCGTCGATTCGTCCGGCAGCGGCGCATTGTTTATGTCCAACGGTATCACTGGCACCGCGTTGAGTGTTGCGCTCACCGGCAGCACAACCGGTTCTATCGGAGCTATCGCCACCACAACCGGATCCGTCAACAAACTCGGCGGCAATACATGGCAGCTGAGTGGATTAAACACGTACTCAGGCACGACACTGCTGGATAGCGGGGCACTGAATTTTACTGGCGGTGCTCAAACGTTGACCGGCGGCATTACGTTCGGCGGCGGCAACGGAAATCTCACGATCAGCACTCTCGATGTCAGTGCGGCCAACATGACCTTTAACGGTGCGCTGCTCGTTCGCACCAATAATACAAATCCCAACATCATCACCACAGGCACGGGCAAGACGCTCACAATCGCCGGAGCCGTGACGCTCGGTTACGACGGACTCGGTTCACCTGCAACCGGCGCGTTGAATTCAAATTTGACCGTCAACGGCAGCGGCTCGATGGCCTGCACCGGATCGACACAGCAGATTAATGTGAGCGTGAATCAAGCAACTTTGCAGAATCAACCGTATTTCAGTCAGGCTACGTTGGATTTAACCTCACTGGCGTCGTTCTCCGCTAATACATTGTCTCTTCGCATTGGTATCGGTGGAAACACACAAGGTCCGGGCACGATGTTGTTGTCCAACACGGCCAATACGATCATCACACCTACACTGACCGTCGCCGATACTGGCAGCAATAACGGTCAGGGTGCTGGCACGTTGGTCTTCGGCACCGGTACGAATGCCATTCAAGCCGACGCGTTTAACATTGGGCGCGGTAAGAACACCGGTCCCGGTGTGGTCAAGTTCGCGTCACAAACAGCAGGAAGTCCCGGTACGGTGACGATTACGAACGCTGCCGGTACGGGTGCGTCTGCGATAACAGTTGCAAATATTAACGCAGTTGCAACGGGCGCCGGAGCAGTCGGTACACTGGACCTTCGTGGACACGTTTCAACAGTGAACGCCAGTACATTGATAATTTCCAGAAACGACAATCCGTCTTCTACGGGTGGTACAACCGGTACAGTTCTTTTCGACGCAGGAACGTTCACCTGCGGTACATTGACGATGGCCCCTAAGACGGCAGCAGGAACCGGAACTGCGACCGGTACACTGACTATTGGTGGCGGAACTTTCATTGTGACGACAGCCATGACGATGGGATCTCAAGCCACAGCTGGAGCGTCGGCTCCCACGATCAATCTGAACGGTGGCACGTTCCAATCCGCTGTCAACGTCGCAGAAGGCGGCGGCGCGGTGACGTCAGCATTCAACTTCAATGGCGGTACATTCAAAGCCAATGGAAATATCTCGGTCTCCGGTTTGGACACCGTCACAATTCAAGACGGCGGCGCGACGGTTGACACCAACAACTTCAACGTGACAATTGGCAATGGTCTGCTGACCGGCGGCACAGGCATCGGTGGCTTGACGAAAAACGGAGCGGGAGCCTTGACGCTCAACGGAGCCGGAACCTACGGTAACACCGGGACGCCGACGACAGCGATCAATGCGGGCAGTGTGATCGTGGGCAACGCGACAGCCCTCGGAAGCACGAACGCGAAGGTGAACGTTGCGAGCACCGCTGCGCTTGATTTGAATGGCATTGCATTGACCTGCGGACCGGTCACGATGAACGGCAACGGCTTGGGCGGCGCGGGCATCCTCTTGAACAGCAGCGCGACGGCCTCTTCCTTGACAGCGACCACGGTCACGTTGACCGCCGATGCGCTCGTCACGTCACCCAATTCGATCACACTGAATGCGAACGTGCTTGGCGCATTTACACTCACGAAGCAAGGCGCTGGAACACTTGCATTAAATGGAACAGGTACCACGGTCAACGTGTTGGCGTCCGCTGGAACGCTCGGGGGCGGATTTACAACGACTGGTTTCGTGACGCTCGGAAGTGGTGTCAATTTGACGCCCGGCACAGCAGGCACGGTCGGCACGATCAGTTCTGGCGGTACGTTTACGCTGAACGGCGGAACTCTCAATTACGATTTGAGTCTGTCCGGCAATGCGAACATCGGCGGCTCGAACAATGACTTCGGCACCACAGGCGGGACTGCAACGCTCGACCTCGGCACTGCCCCTCTGACGTTGACCATCAATCGCTTGAGTGGATTCAGTGCCGGTCGCTACACGCTCTTCGGAGGGTTCGCAAGCGTTTTGAATACCGGAACGACGATTAATCTTCCGACGATTCCAGGCGTGACACTCACGATTTCGACCACGGCTGTGGCGGGTGCAGTTGTTTTGGACGTTGCTCCTGGTATCGCTGTATGGACCGGAGCCACCGGAAATCATTTGATGAGCGATCCGTTGAACTGGCAGGGTAGCGTGAACATCACCACCGCGCCTTACGAATTACAATTCCCCGATGCACCGACATCGACAGATTTTGCGCCTGTGTTTGATTTCACGGTGGCTGACGTTGCGGCTCACTCGATCATCATCACGTCGAATACGCAGTACACGATCACGAACACCGGCACGAAGAACTTGATTCTGGACGGCGTGGGTTCAACGCCCACAAATACGGTCACCGTTACAGGCACAACGTCCCATTCGATCAGCGCGATACCATTTGTGTGGACGTTCCAGAGTCCGACGATCTCCGTTCCGTCCGGCGGACTTACTTTGGCCTCACCGATCAGCAACAGCACGTTCCTGACGACATTTAACATCGTTGCCGATTCGACCTACTCGGGCGTTCTGGGTAACGGGTCTGGTGGACTCACGAAGACGGGTTCGGGCAAACTGACGGTGTCGGGTATCAATACGTTTGCGGGTATCAATACGATTACGGCGGGCACCTTATCGGTGAGCAGTGTTAATAACCTTGGCGGCAGCAGCGCGGCGAACGCCATTACGTTCCCGACGGGCGGCACTGGCGCACTCCAAATCACCGGTGCCGGGACGTTCTCGTCTGGCGTCAAGGGCATCCAGTTGAACGGTAACGCGATCATTGATTTGCCGACAGCGACGGACACGGGCATATTCTCGGGGACGACGCTCTTCGCAGGAACGGGCAATGTCACGAAGACCGGAGCGGGTGCGTTGACGGTCAGTTCGGCGGCGACGTTCACGGGCAGTTTGAATTTGAATGCGGGTACGTTCATCGTCGGCAATGCGACCGCGATGGGACCGGCGGCTACGGCAACCGTAAACTTCGGAGCAGGCAGCACGGCGATTCTGCGCATCAACGGGCAGTCGCCTACGATCGCGTCGTTGAATACCAACGCGACGGTGGGTACGCCGACCATCGATAACGGCAGCGTGACAAATGGAACTTTGACCGTCAGCAATCCCGCCAACTGCACGTTTGCCGGAGTGATGCAAAACGTGACGGGGACATTGTCATTGACCAAATTGAACACCGGCACCTTGACCCTCGCCGGTGTGAATACCTATGGTGGAACAACGACCATTGGCCAAGGCACACTGGCTTTCACAGGTGGCACACAAACTCTCGCCGGAGCGTTGACGTTTGGTACCGCTGCGGGCAGTGCAAATGTCGGCAACTTGGACCTCAGTACCAGCAGCGTAACATTCGGCGGGGCCATGTTGGTGCAATATTCGACCCCTGATTTGACGACGTTTGGAACCATCATGATCGGCAGCACCAACACGATGATGGTGAATGGAAATGTCACCGTTGGACCGACCAGCGCAGTTGCCACCAACACGAAGCTCGTGATGACTGGAGGCGGTACGTTCACAGTCAACAACGCTGTGGCAAATGGTGTGTTCCAAATTGGCGGAGCCAACACGGGGGCCAGCCCGCTGAGTGGACTCGTGGTAGGCGACCTGTCTGGATTGAGCGCGTTGAATGTGTCGTTGAATACTGGCACCGGAATTATCCGAGTCAATAATAACACCGCCACGAATAACAACAGTGGCAGCACATTGACCATGCCCTCAGCAGGTACTGCCGCAGTGACACTGACAGCTTCTGCCTTGAATATCGGCGATTCCAACGGCAATAACAGTGCAGCAGGCGCGCAAAACAGCCTGCAATTGGGAAGCGGGTTGACAACTATCAATGTCGGAACGGTCAACATCGGCACGGGCGGTCGAGACACGGGTTCGCTTACGTTTGCAGGCGCATCAGGCAGCATCATTGTTCGTGACACGTCCACGACCGGAGCCGCTGTATTCAACATGGGAACCGGTGCAGCCACAACGGGCGCTTTCGGAACAAATCCCAACACGTTTGACGTGTCGGGACACAGTGCCGATTTGCTGTTTGCAGCTGCGGCCATGGGTACACAAAATCGCGCGGCTAATTACAGCAACGTATTTTCATTCAACCAAGGAACGTTGGTCATGGGCAGCATGACCATGTGTTCGCGCACGGCGGACAATACGAGTGGTCCCGGGACGTCCCGCAACACCACGTGTACGATGAACATTGGCGGTGGCACCACAACGATCACCAATGGCTTCCTCGCATTTAGCAGCGAGACGGGAACGTACGTGACAGCCGGACAGACCGTGAACATGACCGCGACGTTGAATGTCACGGGGGGTACCGTGAACATCGGCGCAACCGGTGGCACGTCCATTCCAATGGCCAGCGGTGTGGCGGCGGGCAGTACTCAGGCGATTAGTGTGAATAGCAGTATCACGATCACGGGCGGCGTTGTGAATGTCGCTGGCGATATTCTCAAGGGAACAGTAAGCAGCGGCACGTTGACGACCAGCGCGACGCTTGCGCTCTCGACGGGTACGTTGGACATGGGCGGAAAAGCAATCGGCGGAGCGATCACGCTGGACAGCTTCACGCTACAAAGCGGCACGTTGCAGAATCTCAATCAGTTCAACAATGGCGCGTTGATCACGAAGACGACGGCGGGAACTTTGACGCTGGCCGGTGTCAACGCGTTTTCGGGCGGCTTCAATTTGAGCGCCGGAAGTTTGAACATCAACAGTTCGACTGCGTTGGGCGCAACGGCATCCACGTTCACAATCGCCAGTGGCACGACGATCGACAACACGTCCGGCAGCAGCATTTCGCTGTCGAACAACAATCCGATCACGATGCAAGGGGATTTCACCTTCACCGGAAGTGATGATCTGAACCTCGGCACCGGAGCTGTCAACAACTCGGCGGCGACGATCAATGCCACAGTTTCCGCCAGTGTCCTGCGCATAGGCGGCAGTTTCTCGCAAGCCAACACGGTCGTGAAGCTCGGAGCGGGTAATTTGCGCTTGGGCGGTTCTGCCAGCGCTGCGGCATTCCAAGCATCTGCGGGTATACTCTCCGGCGCATTCACCACGACCGGCACCATTACAGTCAACGGCGGCACGTTCGAACCCGGCAGCGGCACCTCGCCGTTCTCCGCGTCCACAGTCAACGCCAACAACGCGACCAACGCGCTGGTTTATTCCAGCGGTACGTTGGCGTTCGAATGCGGTGCAGCGGGCAGCCCTGGAACGAGCGACAAAGTCGTCAACGCGTCCGGAGCGAATTTCGATTTCGGCACCGGAGCCGTCACGTTAAATATCGTGTCTAAATCAGGATTTGGAACGGGCACGTATGTACTCGCAAGCAACGTCAACGTCATTGGCACGAACATTCCGACGGCACCGAGCAACACGATACCTGGCGCGACGATGACCATTACGATCACGGGTACGGCACCGACTCAGAACATCGTTTTGAACGTCACGTTGTCGGCTCCGATTACGTGGACCGGGACAGCGGGCGATCATTCCTGGAGCAATCCAGCCAACTGGAGCAACAACCCTGTCGGCGTCGTGACGGGCGGACCGTACCAGATCGTGTTTGATACGGCTGGCGTTACGACCGATCCATTGTCGATCAATGACATCGTTGCAGGTGTCACGGTCCACGCCATTGTCATCACCTCAACAGTACCAGTTACCATCAACAGCGGTTCGACGGCTTTCGGCGGTGGCACAGGCCCCGGCGGTATCGTTAGCATTGACGCGTCCGGCACAAACGGCGGTGACGCGATCAGCGTTTCAGCCGGGACGGCAGCTCATGTATTGGGCAGTAATCTGATTTTGAAATGGAGCTTCCAGGATGTTAACGTCGTCGTTTCAGGCGGCGGATTGACGATGAATTGCGCGGTTCAAAATCAAACGTTCAATACCAATTTCAATACAACAGTCGACATGTCTGTGACAGGTGTCATCGGAAGTGGTTCGGGCGGAGTGATGAAAACTGGCGCGGGTAAGTTGACGCTGAGCGGCGTCAATAGCTACACGGGCGACAACACGTTGACCGCAGGTATCCTGTCTGGCAGCGGAGCCAGTCCGTTTGGCGTCGCGTCATCGGCGTCCGGCATCACGTTTGTCACGGGCAGCACGGCGACATTGCAATGCACCGGCGCGAACGCGCTATCGACGATGGGTATTTCGCTCGCAGGAAACGGCATCATCGATACTCCGACAGGCACGGATAGTCTTGCGTTGAGCGGCACATCCAGCATCTCCGGCACGGGCAGTCTGACGAAGACAGGCACAGGCGCATTGACCATTGGTGTGGCGAATTCGGCGACAGGCGGATTGACCTTGAGCGCAGGAACATTGAATATCAATAGCAGTACCGCAGTCGGCGGCGTGGGAGCAACATTGAACATCGCCAGTGGCACGACGATTGACAACACGTCAGCTGGCGCTGTGACACTGATCAACAATAATCCGATGGTGTGGAACAGTACGTTCACGTTTGGTGGGACGCAGGCGTTGAACCTTGGAACGGCAGCGATGACGTTGTTGGCGGACCAGACGTTTGTGACCAACGGCACGGCGGCGTTGACGATCGCCAATCCGATTGGCGGCGCGTTCACGGTGAATAAATCTGGAAATGGCTTCCTGACGCTGAGCGGAATCAACACGTTTGGAAATGCGACGGCGAACATCAACTTCAATGCGGGCACGTTGACGGTTGCGGCGGATACGAATCTGGGCGCGACGAGCGCGGGCAATCCGCTGGTGTTCAATGGCGGCACGCTCTCGGCGTCACAGTCGTTCACGATCACGCGCGCAATGACGTTCACGGGTGCGGGGACGATTGATGTGGCGGCGGCGAAGACGCTGGCGAATAATACAGCCACGACGATGACGGGCGGGGGTGCGGTGACGAAGACGGGTGCAGGGACGTTCAGCATCACGACCGGAGTTACCGCCAGTACAGGCCCATTGACGATCAATGCCGGAATGGTGACGATCAACGGGTCGTCGCGATGGAATAGCGGCAACGTCACCGTCAATTCGGGTGGGACATTCCAGAACACCGGTGGCGGCACGGATTCGATCGGTGCGACCGTGAACATAATCGTAAATTCCGGCGGCGTCTTCGATTCGCAGCAAACCGGTACTGAATCGTTTGCCGGATTGACTCTGAATGGCGGCGGCATCGGTGGCACCGGAGCATTGGTGACCAACGCGGCTACCCC
>Ga0194042_1000180_pt1 | contig 19794 bp, 15 predicted proteins | sample JunL4412m_MetaG_FD_148974 | JGI IMG/M metagenome (GOLD analysis project Ga0194042, IMG submission 148974) | Anoxic zone freshwater microbial communities from boreal shield lake in IISD Experimental Lakes Area, Ontario, Canada - Jun2016-L442-12m | ecosystem: Environmental > Aquatic > Freshwater >...
GGCGGCCAAGTATGCGGTGACGGCGAAGGGCACGGGAACACTCCGGTTTACCGGTGGGTTCCTACCGCTCGTCATCGGCGTGTTCTCCCTTGTCGTATGGGGGTTGGCAGCAGCAGCCCTGGTGGATAGGCGTCGGATCCGCCGAGAGTGGGAGCGGGTAGGCCGGCCGCGCAGCTGGTCTCATGGCCGCAACCGCCAGGGCGATCTACTCGATGACGTATGGGCATCCGAGGACGAGGGAGTCCGGTGACTGGTACCGAGTCGAACGAGCCCAACGAAACGAACGAGTCGAACGAGACGGACCCCGTCCTCGTGAAGTCCCGCATTGCCAGCCACCGCAGGAAGCATCGTCCCGTCCAGGGTCGCACGACCGCCATCGTGGTCGTCGCCCTGGTCGTTCTGGGTGTTGCACTGGTGTCGGCAGCCGTGCCTGAGCCCAGCGCCGAACCTGCTGGTCCTGCCGGCGACGGCGCGGCCGTCTCCCCTGCAGGTGCGCACGCGTCATCGATCTTCTGCACGACCGGGTCCGGGTTGGACGCAGGATCAGGTGCGGCGACCACCATTGTGCTGGTCAACACGACGCACTCGGCCGTACACGGCACGATGGCGACGGCCGTAGCGACAACAGTCGGGACGCCGACGCCTGCGGCTGCGCCCACGGTTGCAGTCAGGAAGGCGGTGACGGTACCGCCGCTCGGAACGATCTCGGTGACGCCAGCCGAAGGGATGCCGGCGGGCGCCACGGCGAGCACGTTCGCCTTCTCGGGTGGGGGAGTGACGGGTACGGCGATCATCTCGGGTCCGCAGGGATGGAGCACGGCACCGTGCGCATCGGCGGTCTCTTCTCAGTGGGACTTTGCCGGCGGGGCGACCGCCACCGGCCTGCTGGACCTGTCGCTCTACAACCCGACCGCGGCACCCACGGTGGTCGGGGCTACGTTCCTGACCGCCAACGGCAACGTGCTCATCCCCCAGGAGTATCAGGGCATCCTGCTGGCACCCGGCCAGTTGGTGGTGGAGAACCTCGGGGCGTACGTCCAGAACCAGGCCGTGGTCGCCACGTTGGTGCGTGCTTCATCTGGGTCACTAGTGGCGACCGAACTCGATCAGATGGTGGTGGCATCGGGATCTGGGCTAGCGCTTATGTCTGGTACGCCAGGGCCGTCCACCACGTGGCGATTTGCACAGACCACCGCCGTCCAAGGGGGGACCGTCACGCTGGCCTTGGCCAACCCCAACGTGGAGCCGGTGACCGCGCTGGTGACCGTCGGGCTTTCGGGCGCCTCGGTGGAACCACGCAGAGTGCGGATCCCCGCCAGGACGGTCGCATCCTTCACTCCCTCGGCAACGGCTGGGTGGCCGCTCGGGTCCCCGTACTCCTTAACAGTGTCGTCGTCCGCACCGATCGTGGTCGGACGTACGGTGGTGGCGCCTGCCAGCGCTGCTTCACCTCAGGGTGGAATCAGCCCGGGGGCGACCACGACTACGGAGCACTGGCTGGTGGTGGGTCCCGGTGGACCGGCATCTCCAGCAGTGGCCGGTGCCACCCGCCAGAGCCTGGCCGTGGCCGTTCCGGGACCGTCAGCGGTCGACGTGACGGTGACCCGGCTCGACAACGGAGCGGTGACGGCTCGGGCCAGAGTGACGGGGCACGGAACAGTCGTCTTCGGCCCGGATCGGGTCGGCGGCCTCGACCCCCTGGTGGTCACCGCATCGGGGCCGGTGACAGTCGAAGCTGACGACGGTCCTTCCGGTGCCCCTGGGATCGTGGCCCAGTCAGGGTTACCCCTCGGGCCCTGATCCAAGCGGGCCCTGATCCAAGCGGGCCCTGACTCAACCAAGTCCTGACCCCGTTCAGATCTCGACGGATATGCCCCTGGCGGAATGCCTGCTCAGCGCCCGGCGGGCGGGGGAGGAGGGGGCCACGGTGACTGCTTGGCCTGCCATCCGGTCGAAGCCGGGGGCCAGTGGCCGGCGGGGGGCTGGGAGCCATTGCCGGGGGCACTGTCAGGTACCGGATTGTCGGTCTGTCCGGTACCAGCATCGGACGCGTTGGCCACCGAACCGGCTGGTTCTGCTGCGAGCACGGGTCCACCCCCCACAGACGATGCGGACGGAACCGGTACTGGGGAGGCAGAATCGGACGCCACCAGAGAGTTGTCGGCCGGAGGACCGTCCGCGTCTTCGGATCCGGTCGGCCCGTACTGGCTGGCTACGAAGATCGGAGGAACGGTCTTGACCCCGGCGGCGTGGACCGGGCGCCCGTAGGCGGTGTCCACCAGGCGGCCCACGGTCTCTCCGTCGATCGTCTCCTCGTCGAGCAGGGCGCGGGCCACCGCGTCGAGGCCGCCACGATGGCGTCCCAGCACGTCGAGAGCACGCTCTTCTTGGGCTCGCAGGATGAGTTCCACCTCGTCGTCGATGACCTGGCTGGTGTGCTCGGAATAGTCCCTGGTGTGCATGAGGTCTTCCCCTAAGAAGACCTGGCCCTGGGAGCCCCATGCCATCGGGCCGATCTTGTCGCTCATGCCCCATTCGCGGACCATCCGGCGGGCCAACTCGGTGTTGCCCACCAGGTCGTTGCTGGCCCCGGTCGACAGGTCGCCGTAGACGAGGAGCTCGGCGGCCCGGCCACCCATGCGCACGGCCAGGGAGTCCTCGATGTACTGGCGCGGGTGGATGTGCTTCTCCTCCATCGGGAGCTGCATAGTTACGCCCAGGGCCATGCCGGTCGGCAGGATGGTCACCTTATGGACGGGATCGGCGTCGGCGAGCACGTAGGCCAGCACGGCGTGCCCACCCTCGTGGAAGGCGACACGCTCCTTTTCGGCACCAGAGAGGACCAGGCTCTCGCGGCGCTGGCCCATGAGGACCCGGTCGCGGGATGCCTCGAAGTCCTCGTTCTGGATGACTTGTGATCCCCGGCGCACGGCGTGCAGAGCGGCCTCATTGACCAGGTTGGCCAGGTCGGCACCACTCATCCCCGGTGTGCCGCGTGCGACCTTGCCCAGGTCGACGGTGGGGTCGACCTTCTTGTCCTTGCAGTGGACCTGGAGGATCGGGAGACGCTCGTCGAGGTCGGGAAGGGGGACGACGATTTGGCGATCGAAGCGGCCGGGGCGCAGGATGGCGGCGTCCAAGATGTCGGGCCGGTTGGTAGCGGCCATAACGACGATCCCCTCGGTGGGATCGAAGCCGTCCATCTCCGAGAGCATCTGGTTGAGGGTCTGCTCACGCTCATCGTGGCCGCCGCCGAGCCCGGCGCCGCGCTTGCGGCCGATGGAGTCGATCTCATCGATGAAGACGATGGCCGGGGACTGCTTGCGAGCAGTGGCGAACAGGTCGCGGACTCGGCTGGCTCCCACGCCCACGAACATCTCCATGAAGTCAGAGCCGCTTACCGACATGAAGGGCACGCCAGCTTCGCCAGCCACGGCCCGAGCCAGCAGGGTCTTGCCAGTTCCTGGGGGACCGACCAGCAGGATCCCCTTGGGAATCCGGGCACCGATCTCCTTGAATCGCGCTGGGGTCTTGAGAAAGTCGACCACCTCGCTGATCTCGAGCTTGACCCCGTCGTAGCCAGCCACGTCGCTGAACGTGGTGGAAGGACGCTCGGTCGAGTAGAGCTTCGCTTTCGAGCGTCCGATCGACATGATCCCGCCCATCTGTCCCTGGGCCCGTCGGCTGATGAGGTAGAAGACGCCCATGATGAGGGCGAAGGGGATCAGATACCAGATCAATGACACGAGTGGGCTCTGGGTGGTGGTGACGTACTTGGCGTTGGCACCGAGCGTCTTGAGTGCCGTCTGCTCCGAATCGGTCACCGGATTAGGGCCAAGGGCGGAGTAGTTGGTTCCGTCAGCCAGAATTCCGCTGATGGTGCCGTTGCTCTGATCGACAGTGGCGGTCTTGACCTGCTTGTCGTTGATCTGCGTCAGCCACGAGTTGTACGTGAGCTGAGACGTGTTCGACTTCTTCACCATCCCGGGCACGATGATGACGGCGAGGACGACCACCATCACGATGGCGGTGAGGATGATCCGGTTCCGGTTCTGCCCGGGCGTACTCGGATCGGATCCGGATGGGGAGGCCGATCCTTTGGGAGTGTTTGGGTTGGGCGGGGTCACCTCCTTATGCTACGCGCCACAATGGACCGTTGACGCATCGCCCCGGATCCAGCGCGTCTGGCGCAGACGGCCCACGGGCAGGCCCGGTACCCAGCAGCCGGACCGGGTCGGTATCGTGTGAGGGTGAACGACCTCCCCGAGCCGCCGGTGGACGCCCCGTCCCCAGGCGCAGAGCTCCCACTGAGCGACGGGTTGGAGGAGGGATCGACCTCACGAGTGCACCCCGTGGCGACCCGATCTCTGGCGCACCGCAAGGACGTCTCCCTCGGGCGCCAACTCGACGCTGGTGCGGTGCCGTCCAGTCGCAGCGCCGGCTGGATGTGGATGCTCTACGCCGCTCTGGGCTTCCTCGGCGGCCAGGTGCTGGCGGCAGTGACCGTCGGGATCGGCGGGCTGCTGGCTGGCCAGTTCGACGAACTCTCCAAGCTTTCCAAGCTGGCGGAGCCCCCGACCTGGTTCGTGATCTCCACGCTGTTCGGCCTGTGGGGCGGATTCCTGGGGGCGGCGCTGTTGGCGACCCGGCTGCAGGGGACCAAGCACTTCCGCGACGATTTCCGGCTCCGCTTCCGCTGGATCGACCTGATCGGGATCCCCATCGGGGTGGCCGGGCAGTACTTCGTGGCCCTGGTCTACGTGCCGATTGCCCCGCACATCCACGACTTCCACGAGCGATTTTCCGCCCCGGCCCAGCGGCTTACCGGAAGTTCTCACGGGTTCGGTTGGTTCGTGATCGGCCTGGCCACAGTGGTGGGTGCCCCGTTCTTCGAGGAGCTGTTCTTTCGGGGGATCATCCTGCGGGCGCTGGCCCGGATCTTCGGCAAGCTGGGCGGCGTTGGGCCGGTCCTGGCTGTGGTGCTGAGCGGCGTGCTGTTCGGGGCGGCCCACGCTGAATCGCTACAGCTGCTTGGCTTGGCGATCTTCGGGATCATCCTCGGTGTGGTCTCGTATCGGACTGGTCGGCTCGGCATGAACATCGTGGCTCACGCCTCGTTCAACCTCCTCGCCCTTACTGCCGTGGCGTTCCCCACCGTGCTCGGCACTTCGGGATGGGTCTGACATGGCGGACGACGTGCACGTGATGGACGATGCAACCGTGGTGGAGGCAGCAGCCCCAACCAGCGGCCCCTACCGTCCGGACTGGTGGATCCGGATGACGAAGCGCACCTCGTGGCCGGTCTGGGCTGACGTGGTGGCCGTCTTGGGGGTGACGGCGGTGGTCCTTAGTCAGCTCCACCCCAACCTGCTCTTCCTCAGCACCACTACCTCAGGAGGCGACACCGGGGCCCATGTGGCTCTGCCTGCGTATCTGAAGTCGCATCTCCTGACCCACTGGCAACTGACCGGCTGGGACCCTGGCTGGTACGACGGCTTTCCGCTCTATACCTTCTACTTTCCGCTGCCCGGAATCATCACCGTGCTGCTCGACGCTGTCTTCTCCTACGAAGTGGCCTTCAAACTGGTCACTGTCATGGGCAGCCTGCTGCTGCCGGTGTGCGCCTGGGCGTTCGGACGCCTGGCCGGCCTGCGCAGGCCGGGTCCCGCCTGTCTGGCTGCTGCCACCCTGCCGTTCCTGTTCGAACCGAGCTTCTCCATCGATGGCGGAAACCTGCTGTCCACTCTGGCCGGAGAGTTCTCTTTCTCCTTGAGTCTGTCGTTGGCGTTGCTGTTCTTGGGGGTGGTGGCGGCTGGGCTGCGCACTGGGCGTCATCGGGCCGTGGGGGCCGTGCTGTTCGCGGCCACGCTGCTCTGCCACCTCATCCCCACCATGTTCGCCATGGCCGGGGCGGTGGTCTGGCTGCTCCTCGACGCCGACCTCCCCCACGTGCTGGGTCACAGCCGATGGGCACGAGCCGCCCGGCGGCGCTGGGGTGGCCGATTCCTGTGGGCGGTAGTGGCCGGCGTCGTCGGGCTGGGCCTGACGGCATGGTGGCTGGCCCCGTTCGCCCTTGCACAGTCTTATACGACCAACATGGGGTACACCAAGGTCTTCGGCTACCCGGGACTCCTGTTCCCCTCGTCCTTCTACTGGGTGCTGCTGGCTGATGTGATCGGCGTGGTGGCGATGATCCTTCGACGTAACCGGGTGGCGCTGTTCCTGCTGGTGATGGCCGGCCTGTCGGCGGCAACAGTGATCCTCGATCCGGCGGGAAAGTTGTACAACGTCCGGTTCCTGCCGCTCTGGTTCCTCTGTCTGTACCTTCTGGCCGGGTACGCCCTGGCTGAGGTCGTCTCGGCCGTGGCTCGCCTCTGGCGACGTCGGCGTCTGAACGTCTGGGTGCGGGCTGCCCGCGAGCGACTGGCATCGGCCGATCCGAGCGCGTGGTCCCCGGGGATGCGCATCACCCGATTCCGACGACCGGTACCGGTGGCGGTGGCCGCCGGGGCGGTGGTCGGTCCGCTGGTGGCGCTGGCCGCGGCGTGCCTGGCTGTGGTCCCGCCCTTAGCTGTCCCGGCGACGACCCTGGCCAAGGTGGGGGTCCATGTCGGCCCGAACCAGGCCAGCGCTTGGGCCCAGTGGAACTACTCGGGCTATGAGCGCAAGCCCGACTACCCCGAGTTCCAAGCGGTGAACCAGATGATGGCGTCAGTCGGGGCGGACCACGGGTGTGGTCGGGCCATGTGGGAGTACGACCCGTCGCTCAACCGGTTCGGAACGACCGAGTCGCTCATGCTCTTGCCGTACTTCACCGGTGGGTGCATCGGCTCGATGGAGGGGCTCCTGTTCGAGTCGTCGACGACGACGCCGTTCCACTTCATCAATCAGAACGAGTTGTCACCCACACCGTCGAATGCCGTGGTGGGCCTTCCCTATGCCGGGATCGATGCACGACTCGGGATTCGCCACCTGCAGTTGATGGGAATCCAGTACCTGCTCACGTCGTCGACCACCGTCCAGACGGTGGCGAGCGCCGATCCTTCTGCCACCTTGGTGGGCACCAGCGGGCCGTGGAGCACCACGTACAACGGCCAGACCCTGAACACGACGTGGAAGGTCTACCGGATCGCCGGCACCGGACTGGTGGTCCCTCTGGACAACCGCCCGGTGGTGTGGGAGGGCGTAGGGGCGAGCCAGTCATCGTGGCTGACCCCGGCCGTCAACTGGTATCAGGATCCGGCTCGGTGGAGCGTCGTTCCGGCAGCCGACGGACCGCCGGACTGGACCCGGGTGCCGGTCGGCGATCCCCACCCACCGGTGGTACCGGTGCCAGCCGTCAAGGTGTCCGACGTGCATCAGTCTGACCAGGGCATCTCGTTCCACGTGGACAAGGTGGGCACCCCGGTCGAGGTGAAGATCTCGTACTTCCCGAACTGGCACGCCTCCGGAGCCGATGGCCCCTATCGGGTAGCGCCCAACCTGATGGTCGTGGTCCCGACGAGCAACGATGTGACCCTGAGCTATGGACGATCGCCCGCCGACTATCTGGGCCAAGCCATCACCTTGGCGTCGGTGGCCGCCGTGGTCGTGCTCATCGTGGTGGATCGCAGGAGAAAGAGAGGCAGCCGTAGAGGGAGACGGCCCCGGGCGGCCCGGCTAGCCCGGGCAGGCAGCAGCACCGGGCCATGACGTACTCGCTCGGCATGTTCCCGCTCTCCTCGGTGCTGTTTCCTGAGGCCGGCTTACCGCTCCACGTATTCGAGGAGCGCTACCAGACGCTCATGGCGCACTGTCTCGAGGCCGACGGGGAGTTCGGCGTAGTCCTGATCGAACGGGGCTCCGAGGTGGGCGGCGGCGACCAACGGCTCGATGTCGGCACGGTGGCCCGGATCGCCAACGTGGCCGATCTCGACGACGGACGGATGCTGGTCGTGGCCACAGGAGTACGTCGAGTTCGGGTGGTCGAGTGGTTGCCCGACGATCCCTATCCACGTGCGTTGGTGGAGGACGTGGCCGATACCGAGGCAGCCTGCCCGACTGAGGTACTGGAGCTGGCCGAAGGGTCACTGCGCCGCCTGCGCTCGCTCCTGTCTGAGCTGGGTGAAGTGCCGGCGATCTCCCCTAGCTTGCACATCCCCGGTGACCCGACTCAGGTCGGATGGCAGCTGTGCGATATGGCGCCCTTGGTGTCGATCGATATGCAGTACCTGTTGGTGGCCGATGGCCTGGAGGCCCGGATGCGGCTCCTCATCGACCTGTGCGATGCCATGGCTGGCGACGTCATCGGGCTGCTCTCGGGGGGCGAAGGAACTGGGCCTGATTGAACTGGGCCTGATTGATCCGGCCCGAAGGACCCACCCCTGGCCCGTTCTGTCCTGGCCTATCTCGGCCCTGATGCTCAGGGGAGCTGGCCTGTCCAAGAGGTGCCTCGCCCCATCCGATGCGCACGGTCCCGGTGTCCGCCGTCTCGGTCCATCCTCCGATACTGGCACGGGAGATCAGTCCAGCCCTGGCCTAGGATGACTGCACCATGACCTCTCTCTCCAACGTATTCAAGGCGTATGACATCCGGGGGATCGTCCCCGATGAGCTGAACGCACTGCAGTTTCGTGCCATCGGGGTGGCGGTCGCCCGGTTCGCTGATGCTCCGACCATCTTGATTGCCCGGGACATGCGCGACTCCGGAGTGGAGCTGGCCGAGGCGTTCGCCCTGGGCGCTCGGTCCGAAGGGGCCTCGATCGTCGACCTGGGCCTCGCCTCCACCGACCTCCTCTACTACGCAGCGGGCAGCCTGGACGCCCCCGGTGCAATGTTCACCGCCTCGCATAACCCGGCCAAGTACAACGGTCTGAAGCTGTGTCTGTCCGGTGCCCGGCCGATCGGCCGCGATACCGGATTGACGCAGATCCAGGCCACCGCCGAGATGCTCCTGGAAGCCTGGGCGGCCGACGGTCCGCCCCCCACCGATCCGGCGACGCTTGGTGGACTCGAAGCGCGGTCGGTCCTCGATGCCTACGCCGACCATGTGCGGTCGTTCGTGGACGTCACGACCTTGCGCCCTTTGAAAGTCATCGCCGACACCGCCAACGGCATGGGCGGCCTGGTGGCCCCCAAGGTATTCGAGGGGCTTCCGTTCGACGTGGAGATCCTCTTCCCCGAGCTCGACGGGAACTTCCCCAATCATCCGGCCGACCCTATCCAGCCCGAAAACCTGGTGGCGCTCCAGAAGCTGGTGCTCGAGTCGGGAGCCGACGTCGGGCTGGCGTTCGACGGGGATGCCGACCGGGTCTTCTTGGTCGATGAGCATGCCGAGCCGGTATCAGGGTCGCTGACCACGGCGCTGGTGGCCGCGGCCATGCTGGACAAGAACCCTGGATCGACCGTGCTCTACAACTGCATCTGCTCCAAGGTCGTGCCCGAGGTGATCGCCGAAAAGGGTGGGATCGGCGTGCGGACCCAGGTCGGGCACAGCTTCATCAAGCAGGTCATGGCCGAGACCGGGGCGATCTTCGGCGGCGAGCACTCTGGCCACTACTACTTCCGCGACAATTTCAGGGCCGACTCCGGCATCATCGCCGCCATGCTCGTCCTGGAGCTACTGAGCGTCACTGGAAAGCCCTTGTCTGAGCTGCTCGAGCCCTTCAAGCGCTATGCCGCCTCGGGTGAGATCAACACAGTGGTCGATGACCCAGCCAGCGCCGTGGAGCTGATGGCGGCCGAGGTCGAGGCGGCTGCTGGGGCGCTGGGAAGGGCAGATCGGCTCGATGGGCTCACCGTCGACCGAGGCGACTGGTGGTACAACCTGCGCCCGTCGAACACCGAACCGCTGCTCCGGCTCAACGTCGAGGCCCCGGACGAGGCATCGTGTGCCGCCCGGGTGGCCGAGGTGCAAGAGGCCATCGCTCGGCTGCTCAGCACGTGAGACTTCTACCCCTCGTTACTCAGCCCCTGCCTCTCAACTTTCGTTGCTCTACTCCTGACACGCATCCCCTGACACGCCCAACTACCGAGAGGACCCCCTGATGACACTCGACCCGCTGCTGATCGAAGTACTGGCCTGCCCCGAGGACAAGGGGTCGCTCCTGTACTTCGCCGAGGACAACGTGCTGTTCAACCCCCGTCTCCACCGGACCTATCCGGTGCGCGACGACATCCCGGTCATGTTGATCGACGAAGCCACGACTGTGGATGCCGACGAAGAAGCGCGTCTGATGGCCAAAGCCGGGGGGGCTATCACCACGAGCGCGCCTGACGGAGCATGAGCGTGTCGCCGCAGCCGGTGGACTCCCGTGACCTGTGGGACGCGACGTTTGCGCTGCCCGAGCAGGTGGCTGATGCGGTCGGTGTGGCCACAGAGATCGACGACCTGCCCAGTCACGACGACGTCGAGAACGTCGTCGTCCTCGGGATGGGTGACAGCGGAATCGTCGGCGATGTCCTGACGGCGGTGGCGGCACCGTTCATGCCGGTTCCGGTGGCTGTGGTGAAGGGCTACGTGCCTCCTGACTATGTGGGCACGGAGTCGCTGGTGATCGCCGTGTCGTTCTCGGGCGATACCGAAGAGACCATCGAAGCGGCTACCGCGGCCTACGAAGCCGGCGCGGCCATGGTCGTCGTGTCCGGCGGTGGCGAACTGGTGCGCCTGTCGGGTGAATGGGATGTGCCGCTCGTGCCCATCCCGGTGTCGATACCCGAGGCCCGCTCGGCGCTTGGCGCCATGGCCATTCCGCCCCTGGTGCTGCTCGAGCGGATCGGTCTGTTCCCTGGGGCCAGCCAGTGGATCGAACTGGCCATCGCCCAGTTGGAGCGCCGCCGCGACCAACTCGACCGGGTGGGGAACATGGCCGAAGAGGTGGCCCGACGTATTGGTCGGACCATCCCGCTCATCCACAGCTCCCAGGACCTCGGTGCGGCGGCGGCGCTGCGTTGGAAGTGTCAGATCAACGAAAACGCCAAATCGCCGGCCTTCTGGAACGTCCACCCCGAGCTGTGTCACAACGAAGTAGCTGGCTGGGGTCAGAACGGCGATGCCACCCGACAGATGATCACGCTGGTGAACCTCCGCCATGATGCCGAGCATCCCCAGGTGAGCCGCCGGTTCGACCTGGCTACCGATGTCCTCCGCGAGGTCATGGCCGACGTCATCGAGGTATGGGCCGAAGGCGAAGGTGACCTGGCCCAGTTGCTCGACCTCGCCCTGGTGGGAGACGTGGTGTCGCTCCACCTCGCAGATCACGAAGGCATCGACCCCGGGCCGTTGCCTACGGTGGACGACATCAAGGCGGCATTGGCCGGCGGCGACGGCTGAACCACATGTAGCTGCTTCACTTCCGGCTGCCTTACACCTGGCTTACCGCTCGAGCAGGCACAAAGCCAGGGTAAAGCGGTCCGTGTGTGGGCCGATTCTGCAACCGTGTGTCGATCTGGTGACGCCCTCGTGTCAATGGCATGAACTCCAAATTGGTCCCTTACGTTTTGCAGTTCGCGGGCGTACACTGAGGGTGTGAGCAGCGTGTGGGTCTGTGGTTGCAAGTCGAAGCCAGTCGCAGGCAAAACGACCCACGTAAGGCAACTCATGGTTGCTGAGCATGGTGCGGCTTAGGAGTAAGCCCTGCCCGTGGTGTCCCCGGCTGTCGGGGGCGGGCGGAGAGGAGATGACGCGTGCCCTCAGTGGTTCCGCAGGGTGGACGACCGGTGACGGTCGCTGCCGCCGGAGCCCGGCCGCAACTCTCCCTGCAGGCGAGTGTGGGGTCAAAGACCAGGTCAGCCACACGCCGCTCACAAATTTTTCCATCCCATCCCTTTATCGACCGACCAGGAGGACCGGCCACCAATTGCAGTAATCCCATCAATGATGCCGAGGAGGCGAAGCAGTGGACGTAGTGATCACGCATGGCAGGAAGATCGTGTCCGACGAAGTTCGAACCCTGACCGAGGAGAAGGTGCGCCACATAGGCGAGCACTGTCCCGGACTCGAGAGAGCCGAAGTCCACTTCTCGGAGGAGCACAATCGGAGAATCTCCGATCGGGAATGCTGCGAAGTGGTGATGTCCGGCCACGGTCACACCATCCGGGCCAAGGCCGCTGGCCGGGTCCCGCTGGTAGCGGTCGATCGCGTGGTTGAAAAGCTGGAGCACCAGGTGGAGCGGACCAAGGGACGCATTGTCGGGCGCTCGCAGCCCCGTCATCGGATGAGCCCCAACGAGTCGCTCTACAGCAGGGCGCGCACAGCCTGATCGACGGGTCCGGGTCGACCCGGTGCTGGCGTCCTCCATCGGGGGCGTCCGGCATCGGTCGGCCCGGGGTCCCGGGAGGGGCCCACACGCCGGCCGCTCACAGCCCACACCACGCCCCGCCGCCCGTCCGGTGCTACCGGGCAGGTCCCCACCGGTAGAGTGGGGCTCCCATGAGCATGTTCTCGAAAGTCCTCCGCGCCGGAGAAGGCAAGAAGGTCCGCCGCCTGGCCGAGCTGGTGCCGCTGGTGAACGCCCTCGAACCAGAGATGGAGGCTCGCTCGGACGCCGAGCTCCAGGCCATGACCGTCGAGTTCCGGGAGCGGCTGGCCAATGGAGAGACGCTCGAGGACCTCTTGGTGGAGGCGTTCGCCTTGGTGCGCGAGGGTGCGTGGCGCGTGCTCGGCCAGCGGCACTTCGATGCTCAGCTGATGGGGGGCATGGCCCTCCACTTCGGCTGGATCGCCGAGATGAAGACCGGCGAGGGCAAGACCTTGGTGTCGACGCTGCCGGTGTACCTGAACGCGTTGGCCGGCAACGGCGTCCACGTGGTGACGGTCAACGACTATCTGGCCACCCGCGACTCCGAGTGGATGGGTCGCCTCCACCGGTTCCTTGGGCTGACTGTGGCCCGGGTGGGCCCGGACATCACCGAGCCGGCCGAGAAGCGGCTGGCCTACCAGTCGGATGTCACCTACGGCACCAACACCGAACTCGGGTTCGACTACTTGCGCGACAACATGGCGCGTTCCAAAGAGGCGATGGTCCAGCGTGGCCACCACTTCGCCATCATCGACGAGGTCGACTCGATCCTCATCGACGAGGCCCGTACTCCGCTCATCATCTCTGGACCGGCCGCCGAGTCCGCCCAGCTGTACTACCAGTTCGCGGGGATCGTCCGTACCCTGCGGGTCGAAGAGGACTACGAGGTCGACGAGGAGAAGCGCACCATCGTCCCGACGGAGGCAGGTATCGAAAAGGTGGAGCGCCAGCTCGGCGTGGACAACCTGTACGACGCCGTCGCCGTCAACTACGTGCACCATCTGACCCAGGCGCTGCTGGCCAAGGAGCTCTACCGACGAGACAAGGACTACCTGGTGGCCCAGGGCGAGGTCCGTATCGTCGACGAGTTCACCGGCCGCACCCTGGACGGACGACGCTGGTCCGACGGGCTGCACCAGGCCGTCGAGGCCAAGGAGCGGGTGAAGATCAAAGAAGAGAACCACACCTGGGCCACGGTCACCCTCCAGAACTACTTCCGCATGTACGACAAGCTCGGCGGCATGACGGGGACGGCCGAGACCGAGGCGTCCGAGTTCGCCAATACCTATGAGCTCCCTGTTGTCCCCATCCCCCCGAACCGGCCCCTGGTCCGGGTCGACCAGCCCGACCTGATCTACAAGTCCGAAGACGGCAAGTTCGCGGCCACCGTCGAGGACATCGCTGAGCGCCACGCCGCCGGCCAGCCGGTCCTGGTGGGCACGGCATCGGTGTCCAAGTCCGAGCACCTGTCTCGCCTGTTGGACAAGCGGGGCATCCCCCACGAGGTCCTCAACGCCAAGCAGCACTTCCGAGAGGCCGAAATCGTGGCCCAGGCCGGGCGCAGCGGGTCGGTCACCGTGGCCACCAACATGGCCGGGCGAGGGGTGGACATCATTCTGGGCGGCAATCCGGAAGGGCTGGCATCACGAGAGGCTGTTGCGCGGGGGATCGACCTCACCACTGACGAAGGGGCCGCCGAACTGGTCCGCATCGAACTCGAGTTCGAGGCGCAGTGCAAGGCCGAAGGCGAAAAGGTCCGGGCCCTCGGTGGCCTCTACGTGCTCGGCTCCGAGCGCCACGAAAGTCGCCGCATCGATAACCAGCTGCGGGGCCGCTCCGGCCGCCAGGGCGACCCAGGGGAGAGCCGGTTCTTCCTCTCCCTCGAAGATGATCTGATGCGCCTGTTCGCCACCGGGGCCATGAACTGGGTAATGGGCCGAGCGCTACCTGACGACGTCCCCATCGAGGCGAAGATGGTGACCAAGGCCATCGAGCGGGCCCAGAACACCGTGGAAGGCCGCAACGCCGAATCGCGCAAGGACGTCCTCAAGTACGACGACGTGATGAACGAGCAGCGCAAGGTGATCTACGCCCGTCGCAACCAGATCATCGAGGGCGACGACCTCCACGACGACACCGTCGAGCTCCTCGAGGAGACGATGACCGCCGTGGTCGCCTCCTCGTGTCCGTCGGACTACCCCGAAGAGTGGGACCTGCACGGCCTCATCAACGAGCTCACCCAGTACTACCCGACCAAGTTCACCTCCGAAGACTTCGCCGAGGCAGCCACAGCTGGCCAGGTCACCGAGAGCGTCATCACCGAAGCCCTCGAGCAGTACGCCGAGCGGGACGAGACCATCCCGGGTGGCGAAGAGATGGCCCGCCAACTCGAGCGGGACATCATGCTCCAGATCATCGACCAGCGGTGGCAGGACCATTTGGCCGATATGGACTACCTCAAAGAGGGCATCAACCTGCGGGCCATGGGCAACCAGGATCCGCTGGTGGCCTGGCAGCGCGAAGGGTTCGCCATGTTCGGCAAGCTGATGGAGGGCATCAGCGACGACTACCTGCGCTACGTCTTCCACGTCCAGGTGCTGACCGAGGACCCAGCGGCCGAGCCCGATATGGCGCAAGCCAGCTACGAAGCAGCCGACGATCCGGTCCAGGGCGATGCCGCCATCTCCGCGGCCTACGCGGCCGCCACCCCCGAAGAGATCGAGGCCGCCAATGCCGTGGCCAGCGGCATCGGGGGATCGAGTAGCGCCAGCGCCCACCAGTTCGACGACGGGGAGACTCAGGCGCCCATCGTCAAGTCGGATCGCGACAAGATCGGTCGCAACGACCCGTGCTATTGCGGAAGTGGCAAAAAGTACAAGCTCTGCCACGGCGCCAACTGACATGGCCGTCGATGGCCCCCGCAAGGGGGATGGCGAGCCGGAGAAGGTGGACATCCCCGATGCCCTGGTCACGCTGAGCGTGCGTGTCCGTGAAGCGGAGCGGTTCTTGGGGGCAGACGCCCTGGCCGTGAGCCGGGCGGAGTTGGAGCAGGCGGCCTCGGAGCCCGGTCTGTGGGACGACGCCGATCATGCCCGCGAGGTGACCACCGCACTGGGTCGGGCCACCGAGGACCTCGAGTTGCTGGCGTCGTTGGCCGATCGCCTGTCGGACATCGAGACCTTGTACGAACTGATGTCCGAGGAGGGCGACGAGTCGCTGCGACCCGAGGCCGAGGAGATCATCGCCGACCTGGACCGCAGACTGGGCATCTTGGAGCTGCGGGCCCTGTTCGGCGGCGAGTACGACGATGGCGACGCCGTGGCCGAGATCCACGCCGGGGCCGGAGGCACCGACGCCCAGGACTGGGCCGAAATGATGCTGCGGATGTACACCCGCTGGGCCGAGCGGCGCGGCTTCTCCATCGAGGTGGAAGAAGCCACCGAAGGCCAGGAGGCGGGCCTGATGTCGGCCACCTTCATCGTCCGGGGCCGCTACGCCTTTGGGCTGCTGGCCGCCGAGCGAGGCGTGCACCGGCTGGTGCGGATCTCGCCGTTCGACGCCCAGCACCGCCGCCAAACCAGCTTCGCCTCACTCGACGTGGTCCCGTTCATCGAGGACGTATCGGGCATCGTGGAGATCGACGAGAAGGACCTGCGGGTAGATACCTACCGATCGTCGGGGGCCGGTGGCCAGCACGTCAACAAGACCGACTCGGCCGTCCGCCTCACCCACCTCCCCACTGGGATCGTGGTGACCTGCCAGAACCAGCGGAGTCAGACCCAGAACAAGACCAAGGCCATGCAGGTGCTCGGGGCCAAGTTGGCGGAACGCCAACGGGCCGAGCACCAGGCCAACCTTGACCAGTTGGCGGGGGACCGCACGGACAACGCCTGGGGCAATCAGATCCGTTCCTACGTGATGGCGCCGTATCAACTGGTGAAGGACCTCCGTACCAACGCGGAGACCGGCAACGTCGAGGCCGTCTTGGACGGCGATCTGGACAAGCTGATCGAAGCTGAGTTGCGCCGGAGCGCCGACGTGCGCCGGGCCCGGGGCTGACCGCTATCGCTACTGGGGTGATCCGGGGGCGGCAGCCGGCAGAGGGCGTTGGCCAAGGTCACGAGGTTGCCCCAATTCGGGGACGGCCCCGGGTAAGATGTGTGAGCGGACTTCCCGCACCCTTCTCCCACACGACCGGTAGTGCTGTTTCCCCATGATCAAATTCCAGAACGTCACCAAGACGTACAAGGGATCTACAGTCGCCCTCAACGACTGCAACGTCGAGATCGACAAGGGCGAGTTCGTCTTCCTGGTCGGGCCATCGGGCTCTGGTAAGACGACGTTCATCCGCCTGCTGCTGCGCGAAGAGATGCCTGACTCCGGTCGCATCTGGGAGGCAGGCAAGGAGATCGGGCACCTCCCCAAGTGGCGGATCCCCTACCTGCGCCGCAACATCGGCTGCGTGTTCCAGGACTTTCGCCTGCTGCCGAACAAGACCGTCTTCGAAAACGTGGCCTTCGCCCTCGAGGTGATCGGCCGGCCCAAGCACGTGATCGCGGCCCAGGTCCCCCAGGTGCTCGACCTGGTCGGCCTGGCCAAGAAGCGCGACAACCTGCCCGGCGAGCTCTCCGGTGGTGAGCAGCAGCGCGTGGCCGTGGCCCGGGCCTTCGTCAACCGGCCCCTCATCCTCCTGGCCGACGAGCCGACCGGCAACCTCGACCCCACCACCAGCCTCGGCATCATGCGGCTTCTGGACAGGATCAACCGGACCGGAACCACCGTCATCATCGCCACCCATGACGCCGGCATGGTGAATCAGATGCGCCGCCGAGTGATCGAACTTGACCGGGGAATCCTGGTACGTGATCAGGCCCATGGCGTCTACGACATCGACAGCGCCACCCTGGCCGCAGGCGCCGGTTCGCCTACCGGCAATCTGGCCGAGCAGATGCCCACCGGCGAGCCGGACATTGAGTTGCCCGGCACCGAGGAGGACAGTCCCTGATGGCGGTATCCCCGGGTTACGTAGCGAGGGAGGCCGCCACCAATCTGTGGCGCAACCGACTCATGACGGCTGCCGCCATCTTGACCGTGGCAGTGTCACTGGCCCTGGTCGGATCGGCGCTGCTGCTGAAGCAGGGGGCGTCCAAGGCCACTGAGCTCTGGCAGAACGGCGTGCAGACCATCGTGTGGGTGCAGCCAACAGCGGGTCCGGCTCAGACCGAAGCCATCAAGACGCAGTTAGGCCAGTCGCCCTATGTAAAGGCGTGCGATTACAAGACGCAGATTTTTGACTACAACGAGGCCAAGAAGGTCCTGCCCGCCGACGAACTGGCCGTCACCACCGAGGACCAGTATCCAGCATCGTTCCGGTGCGAGCTGAACGACCCATCCCAAGCGCCGGCGGTGTACCAGGCCTTTCATGGCAAGCCCGGCGTGTTCGACGTCAAGTACCCCGGCCAGCAGATCAAGACCATGCAGAGCGTGATCCGGGTGCTGCAGTGGGTCTTCCTCACGGTGGCCGTGGTGCTGCTGCTGTCCGCCTCGGTGCTCATCTTGAATACCATCCGCATGGCCATCTTCGCCCGAAGACGAGAGGTCTCGGTGATGAAGCTGGTGGGCGCCACCAACTGGTTCATCCGGCTGCCGTTCATGGCCGAAGGGATGATCCAGGGCGTCCTAGGGGCTGGTGTCGCTGTGCTGGTCGTGCTGGCCCTCTACTGGGGGGTCGGGCTGAATCGAGGCAATAGCGCGGCCAGTGCCAACAGCATCGTGGCCCAGATGTCGTTGACCGGATGGGAGGTCTTCGGAACCTGTCTGCTGGTCTCGTTGGTGGGCATCGGCGTGGGCGCCATCGGATCGGCGTTCGCCGTCCGCCGGTTCTTGGACGTCTAAGCCACCCGGCCTGGATCGAGGCTTCGGGGTAGCTGACCGGCGGTCAGCTAGCAGCTCCGGCGGTCAGCTAGCAGGGGCGATGCCGAGTCCCGGAGTCGCACACGAGTCGACCGACCGGATGCCGGCGAACCGATCTTGGATCCACTGGTCGACGGTTGCGGCCGTCTGGCTCAGCAATTGGCTGTGCCCGGTACCGGGTTCCACTAGGTAGTCGACCGTGTCGTACTGGCTCCGGCACAGGCGCTGTTCCACGAACTGCGTTGTATCGGCATACGGCACCACTTCGTCCGCGGTGCCTTGGACCACCAGGATCGGAGCCGACGTGGGTGCTCGCCCAGGGCGGTTGGCCTGGTTGGCCGCCTGGATGGCCGGGGCTTGTCTCCATCCGGGGAGGAAGAACTGCGTAGGAGCGACGGCGTCGTACAGCGTTGCCACACTGTCCACGCACGACGAAGAGACTTGGGACAGTCCGGCCAGCCCGGCAGGGGTGAGCACCGAGGCAAGGTTGAAGCTCCGGTAGTGATGGGCCCATGCGTACAGGACCATGGCGGTGAAGGCCGACTGTCCTGACGGCGGGGGAAGGTCCCCGGTGGGTGCGAGCTCGAGTACCGATGTGACCGGTGCGATGGCGGCGATGCCAGCGACATAGAGCTCGGGGGCATAGGCCTGGGCCACCTCGCCGGCAAACAGCGCGGCTTGGCCACCTTGGGAGAACCCGAGCACAGCCACGGCATTCGAGGCAGTGGCACCAAGGAGCGACCGGGCGGCCCGTGCCGCGTCGAGCACATCTTCGCCTTCACTGGCGCCGACCAGGTAGGGGTGGAGGCCTGGCGCACCGAGTCCCCGGTAGTCGGCCGCCACCACGATGTTCCGGTTGCGGAGGAGGGTGGCCAGATGGGGTAGCGAGGCGGTTCCGTCCAGGGACGGCGCACACATCGATGCCACCCCGGTGGTCCCGTGGGCCCAACTGACGATGGGGAAGCCACCGGGGGGAGGGGTGCCACCGGGCACGACGACCACGCCGGACTCGGCCAGGTCACCACCGGTGGCCGAGGTGGTGTGGAACAGGACCCGGTAGGCCTTGGTGCCAGCAGGCAGTGCCGGACTGACGTCGAACTTGCGGGAGCGGATGATCGAGCCGGCCCGTGCATGCACGAGCGGGGATGGTGGCCGATAGAAGGAGGCCAGGACCCCGGTAATGGTGGATTGGGCCGCCTTGGGTACTGGAGCGGCACTGGCAGAAGTCGTCCCCACCCCCGGCGAAATGGCGGAGCCAGCCAGGCACGCGACCGCGACAATCGAGACGGTGATCCAACCGACCCGTGAAGGCGGCCCGGCCCAGCGACTGCGTACGTGCCCCATGCAGTAGCAACAGTAGTTCCCGATGTGTACTCGGCGCCTTCCCCTAGGGTGGAACAGACATGGATGCGCTGCAACCAGTGGCCGATTGGCCTGTGGAATCGTCGGCTGTGGCCTACTGCGAGGTGACCTCGGAAGGATCTGGGCGAGCCCGGACGACCGGTGACCCCGATCGTGTCTACCCGTGGGCATCGGTGACCAAGCCAGCCACGGCACTGGCCATCCTCGTAGCCGTAGAAGAGGGCACGCTGGACCTCGGGCG